>Ga0209094_1000028_pt1 | contig 139606 bp, 138 predicted proteins | sample COGITO_mtgs_1004_2_FD_184790 | JGI IMG/M metagenome (GOLD analysis project Ga0209094, IMG submission 184790) | Pelagic marine microbial communities from North Sea - COGITO_mtgs_100430 (SPAdes) (version 2) | ecosystem: Environmental > Aquatic > Marine > Epipelagic ... | reverse complement strand
TTAATTCGTTCTTGAGCTTTTACAGTTTTATCTGTCCACTTTTTTTGATTTACAAACTCTGAAATAGAGGTTTCTAGTGTTGTAAATACCTGTCTGTTTGAGCCTTGAACTTGATCAAAATTTATAGAAACTTTGCAATTTAATTCTTGAGAACTAACTGTTATTGAGAATAAAAAAATAAAAAATATGAGAATACTACGCATCTATTTTTTTTAATATTTCGTTCATTATATCTAGGGCTACATCTGATTTAGCTTTCATCTCAAAAGGAATAGTATGTTCCTCTTTGTCTATAAATGTAACTTTATTCGTATTTCCAGAAAATCCTGCTCCTTCATCATTCAATGAATTTAAAACAATGGCATCTAAATTCTTTTGTTTTAATTTAGTTAATGCATTAACGAACTCATTGGTGGTTTCTAAAGCAAAGCCAACTAAAAATTGTTCTTTTTTAATAACGCCTAAAGACGCCAAAATATCTTTAGTGGGTTCTAACTCAATAGCTAACGTTTGCTCTTTCTTTTTTATTTTCTCGGTAGCTGCTTTTTTTGGTCTATAATCTGCAACAGCTGCAGATAAAATAGCAATGGTTACCTCAGGAAAATAATGATGGCAAGCTGTATACATTTCCTCAGCACTAACAACTTCTATTCTTTGTATTGATGCTTGATTAACTTCCTCATTACTTGGACCAGTTACTAAGAATACTTTAGCCCCTAAATTAGCTGCTGCCTTAGCAATTTCAAATCCCATTTTTCCAGAAGAATGATTACCTATAAAACGAACAGGGTCTATGGCCTCATAGGTTGGCCCTGCAGTAATGAGTACTTTTTTTCCATATAAGGGCATACTTGACAAAATATCGTTTTCCATAAAGGATACAATATCTTTAGGTTCTGCCAGCCTTCCTTCTCCTACCAATCCACTTGCCAATTCTCCACTAGTGACTGGAATCATTTTGTTCCCAAATGACTGAAGCTTGTCTAAACTTGTTATTGTAGAAGGGTGTTTATACATGTCTAAATCCATTGCAGGTGCAAAATATACTGGGCATTTTGCAGATAGATATGTAGCTATTAATAAGTTATCGCAAATACCATTTGTCATTTTAGATAAGGTATTTGCTGTTGCTGGAGCTATGAGCATATAATCTGCCCAAAGTCCTAAATCTACATGATTATTCCATAATTCATTTTCTTCTTCCTTTTCATAAAAGGTTGAATGAACTGGATTTTTAGAAAGTGTAGATAGGGTAAGTGGTGTGATAAAATCTTTTGAGGCAGGTGTCATAATAACTTGAACTTCTGCCCCAGATTTTATAAATAAACGAACCAAATTGGCTGTTTTGTATGCAGCAATACCGGCAGTTATGCCTAAAAGAATTTTTTTGCCGCTTAAAATAGACATTATTCCGTCTCTGGAGTTCTATGATATACTTTATCTTCTAACCATTCCTCAACAGCTATTGCTGTCGGCTTTGGCAATTTCTCATAAAACTTAGAAACTTCAATTTGTTCTTTGTTTTCGAAAACCTCTTCTAAACTATCGTTGAAAGTAGCAAACTCTTCTAATTTCTCAACTAATTCTGTTTTTAAATCAGTGTTGATTTGAACTGCTCTTTTTGAGATAATTGAGATTGCCTCATAGATATTCTCTGTTTTTGATTCTATAACGTTCTTGTCATAGGTTACCGTGGTTACAGGAGCTTTTGTTTCTTTATAATTCATAATTAACTCTTTACTAACTGTTTTTGTTCGTTTTTTATCTCTGTGAGTAACTTATCTGCATCTTTTAAAAATTTAGATTCAGGGAAGTTTCTAACTAATTTATCATAGGCTGCAATTGCATCCTTGATTCTATTTAATTTTTTTCTTTCTGTACTAACAATAACTAAATCATGGTAGGCTTTAAATCTAAAATATAAAGCTTCTTCTTTTAATTTAGTTCCCAAAAAATCATTAATTAAATTATCAAAAGCTACAATAGCAGAATTATAATTTCTAAAATCTGTTTGTGCTGTTTTATAGTATGTTTTTCCTATTTCAAAAGCTTTCTTCTCTAACTTAAACTGGAGTTCTTTGAAATGAACATTTGCTTCAGCTAATCTTTCAGAGTCTGGGTATTCATCAATAAACATTTGATAAGCTACTAATGCTTTATTGGTATCTAATTGATCTAAACTGAACAAGGGAGAAGCTAACTTATAACTATAAGCTGACAAAAAAGCTGCTTCTTCTTTTTTGGAACTATTAGGATGATTTTTTGTAAATCTATCGAAATAATATGCAGCTGTTGAATAATTTTTTTCATTAAAATTTGATTGTGCTACCATAAACTGAATTCGTTCCATCTGAGGTTTTCCTCTGTAAAAAGGGATCACAAGATCAAATAGTCTTAAGGCTTTACTATATTCTTTAGCCTCATATTTTTTTACAGCTAACTTATATCTTTCGGTCATAGAACCCTTACCTACGGTACGAGCGTATTCACCACATGAATTTAATAATAGTGAGACGGATAAAATTAGTGTTAAAATCTTAATTTTTCGCATTTGGCAAAAGTAAGGTTTTTATATGGATTACTAAAACGCTTTTTTCTTATTTATAAGTAGCTGCGATAGGCCTAATTTCTATGATGTAAAACTAAATTTAACTTTAATTCAGCTCTAAAAATAACCAAAAAACAACTACTTGGACTCATGCAAATAACTAAAAATAGTTATTAAAAATAATCCTATTGGTATTAAATGTTTGTTAATTAAGTTCTGGTCCAGATTGAGCTCCAATAAGGCTTTTTACATCATTATCAAACAAATACAACCCTCCTTTATCATCACCAATTAGCTTAATTTTATCTAAAATATTTCTTGCAAGGGCTTCTTCTTCTATTTGCTCAGAAACATACCATTGTAAGAAATTATGAGTTGCGTAATCTTTTTCCTGAAGTGTGATGTCTACCAAATCATTAATAGATTTAGAAACTTTTACTTCGTGCTCAAATAGATTTTCAAACATTTCTTTAAAAGATCCAAATTCAGCTGGTGGAGCTTCCAATATAGATACTTTTGCATGCCCACCACGTTCATTAATGAATTTTACAAGTTTTAACATGTGTTCTCTTTCTTCGTCTGAATGTGCATACATAAAAGTTGCTACACCTTCAAAACCTAAAGTTTCTGCCCAAGATGCCATAGCTAAATATACTTGAGATGATGCAGCTTCAACAGTAACTTGCTTATTTAAAGCATCTTCAATGACTTTTGATAACATAATTTCTATTCTAAATTCTTTACAAAATTAACAATTTCTTTTTGAAGTTCCTCTGAAGCAATTACTAAAGGTAATCTTACTTCTAATTTTGTAAGATTTAACGCTTGAAGTACAGCTTTAATTCCTGCTGGGTTATTTTCTGAGAATATCAGATTTATAACGTCCATTAGTTTAAAATGAATTTCATAGGCTTTTTTATTATTGCCTTCTAAACCGTAACGAATTAAAGTTGAAAATTCTTTAGGGAAGGCCTGACCTATAACCGATATTACACCTGAAGCACCAGCTAAGATTACATTTAGTGCTAAATCATCATCTCCAGAAATAATCAAAAAATCTTTAGGCTTATTTTTAATTAACTCCAGGTATTGTTGAACATTATTTCCAGCCTCCTTGATAGCTATAATGTTAGAGAAATTATTAGCCAAACGAATTGTGGTTGACGGTTCCATGTTTTTTGAAGTACGCCCAGGAACATTATATAAAATTATGGGCTTAGGACTTGCTTTAGCGATAGCTTCAAAATGCCTGTAAAAACCTTCCTGTGTAGGTTTATTATAATAAGGAGCAACAGAAAGAATAGCGTCAATATGAGATAAATCTTCAGATAAAATCTCTTCAATTACTGAAGTAGTACTATTACCTCCTATACCCAAAACTAATGGAAGTCTTCCTTGATTTACTGTGGCTACAACCTCAATAATTTTTCGTCTTTCTTTTTTTGAAATAGTAGCACTTTCTCCTGTAGTTCCGTTTATTACCAAATAGTTAATACCATTAATAATATTAAATTCTACAAGTTTTGCCAAAGCCAAAAAATCAACTGACAAATCTTTTTTAAAAGGTGTTATCAGTGCAACGCCTGTTCCTATAAATTTTTGCATGTAAAGCAGTTTAATTTAGCGTAAAAATACACTATTAAGTAGATTTTTAGTGTTGTTATTATGTAATAAATCTAATTTTTACTAATTATTAAACTTTGTTTAATTTTAAACGATTAAAATTTGTGAAGTATTTTTAAATATTTTTTCATTTCCTCAAAAAACAAATCTACTTGATCCTCATCACAAGCAATATCTAAATTAAAAAAACCTGTATTTGCATCAGAAAAACCAACTTTAAAAGTTGCTTCAGAGGAGGCTTCTGCATACTCCATAAAAATATTTTTTTTAGGATAATAACAAATTAACAAGTCAAATGGCTCTTCTAAAAAACTCTGTAAACTAGAGTCTAAAACATGACCCTTCCAATTGAAGTCTTTTTCAGAAAAGTGTTTGTATGACTTATTATGATCTTTAGAAAACTTTCTATAACTATAAATTTTAGGGTTTCTAAGTTGTAATTTTTTAGTTAAAATTTCAGAAAAATCATGTGCTTTATAAAAATTATCAGAAGTAATAATACCTACAGTTTTAATTTTTTGATTAGAGCTGTTAACAGAAGATGATTTTGTCTTAGAAAACTGAACGATCTTCTTATTTAAATAATGATTTTTTAATTTTGCTTTTAGCATAGATTCAATGAGACAAAAAAACTATCTTGTCTTCACAAATATAATTAAAACGAATTGTGTTCTTATGAAAAAAACTTTGTTTCTTTTTCTATTGATTGCATCAATAATTGGATGTAAAAACCGTTCTTATGAAGTTTCTGCCATTAATGCTAAAAAAATCACTCTTCACTCTGAGATAAAACAAGACAGCACCATTATTGGGGTATTTCTTCCTTATAAGGATAAAATGACTGAAGAAATTACAAAAACATTATCTTATGCCCCATATACTCTTGAAAGAACTGATGGAAATTTACAAAGTACACTTGGAAATTTAATTGCTGACTTATCCTACAAAAAAGCTAATGAACTTTTTGAAAAACAAACGAGTAAAAAAGTTGATTTTTCAATGTCTAATTATGGTGGAATAAGAGCTGCAATAACGAAAGGAAATGTTACGGTTTCAAACGCTTTTGAATTGATGCCTTTTGATAATACTCTTGTTGTTGTAGAGCTTAATTATGAAAAAATTCAAGAATTATTTGCTTACTTTATATCAAAAAATATTGCACATCCTCTTTCAAGTCAGATTGAATTAAGAATCAAAAATAAATCTTATGATATTCTTATAAATGGAAAACCTATTGAAAAAAACAAAACCTATTATGTTGCTACCTCTAATTATTTACAAAAAGGGGGCGATGCAATGAACTTCTTTAAAAACCCTCTGAGTTTATATGATAGTAATTTTTTAATTCGTGATGCTATTGTAGAGTATTTTAAAAGTAAAGACACCTTGATATCTAATCTAGACAACCGCGTAATTATTAGCAATTAAAATTTACACAAAATGAAAAGAAGAAAATTTATCAAACAAACCTCTGCTAGCCTTGCGTATGCAGGTCTTAGCAGCCTTGCTTTTCAATCTTGTGAAACACATCAAAAACACATTACCATTCTTCACACCAATGATACCCACAGTCAAATAGAACCTTTTGAGTCTAGTCATCATAAATATGCTGGTAAAGGAGGAGTGGCCAGAAGGGCAGTAATGGTTGAAAAAGTTCGAAAAGAAAATCCAAATACCTTACTACTTGATGCTGGAGATATTTTTCAGGGAACCCCTTATTTTAATTATTTTGGAGGTGAAGTTGAGTTCAAACTCATGAGTTTATTAAAATACGATGCAGCTACACTGGGAAATCATGATTTTGATAATTCCATAGAAGGTTTTCATAAACAATTACCCAATGCTTCATTTGATTTTGTATGTGCTAATTATGATTTTAAAAATACAGTCTTAAATACCCTTGTAAAACCTTATAAAATTTTCATTAAAGACGGAATTAAAATAGGTGTATTCGGAATAGGTATAGAGCTAGTAAATCTTGTAAACCCTGATTTATACAAGGAAACAAAATATCTAGATCCGATAGAAATCTCTAAAGACATTTCCAGAGATTTAAAAGAAAAAGAAGCTTGTGATTTAATCATTTGTTTATCTCATTTGGGATATCATTATAAAAATTCTGATAAAATATCAGATTTAAAACTGGCCGCTGCCACAAAAGATATTGATTTAATTATTGGAGGGCACACACATACTTTTTTAACTAAGCCGACACTAGTTAAAAATTTAACCAATGAAAATGTTTTGGTAAATCAAGTAGGAGCTTACGGATTAAATTTAGGTAGAGTTGACTTTTATTTTAATGAGCAAAACGAAAAACAAACGGCAGACAAAAATATAATCTTATAACCAATTGGGTTCAAAAAATATTACCATTTAGAGAGATTAGTCTATCATCAAAATAAATTCATCTTCATTTATAATGGTAAGTCCAAGATCTTCAGCTTTTGTTTTTTTACTTGGCCCCATTTTGTCTCCTGCTACAACAAAAGTTGTTTTCTTCGAAATAGACGAACTTACTTTACCTCCATTATCTTCAATAGCTTTTTTTAGTTCATTTCTCGTCAATTTATAAAATACTCCAGATACTACAAAAACCTTTCCCTGAAGTTTATCAGTTTGTCCAATCAAATCTTTTTCAGAAACTTTTAATTGCACCCCGTGGTATTTTAATCTATTAATCAATTGCATATTTCCTAAATTATTAGAAAACTCTAAAATACTTGCCGCTATTCTATCACCAATTTCATCAACGGAGATTAAAGCTTCTAAATTAGCAGTCATAAGGTTATCAATAGACTTAAAATGTTTGGCAAGTTTTTTTGCAACCGTTTCTCCAACAAATCTAATCCCTAAAGCAAATAATACTTTTTCAAACGGAATTTCTTTTGATTTTTTAATTCCATCGATCATATTTTGAGCAGATTTTTCTGCCATTCGCTCTAAAGGTATTACTTGTTCTACTTGCAAATCATAGAGATCTGCATAATTTTCAATTAAACCTTCTTTTCGTAACAAATCTACTGTTTCTCCTCCCAAGCCATCAATATCCATAGCTTTTCTACTTATAAAATGCTGAATTCTGCCTGTAATTTGAGGAGCACAACCATAGGTGTTTGGACAATAGTGCTTTGCATCACCTGCTGTTCTTATCAGGGCTGTATGACATTCTGGACAATGAGTAGCATATCGTGTTGACTGAGAATACTCTTTTCTTTTAGAAAAATCTACAGCTATAATTTTTGGAATGATTTCACCACCTTTTTCAACAAAAACAGTATCGTGAACTCTAATATCTAATTTTTCTATTTGATCTGCATTGTGTAGCGAAGCTCTTTTTACAGTAGTACCTGCTAATTGTACAGGCTCTAAATTTGCTACTGGAGTAATGGCTCCTGTTCTACCTACTTGATAGGTAATTTCCTCAAGTACAGTAGATACTTGAGCCGCTTTAAATTTGTAGGCTATTGCCCAACGCGGAGATTTTGCAGTATACCCTAATTCTTCTTGCTGTTGTAAATTATTTACTTTAATAACAACACCATCAGTTTCATAGGGTAGGTCATGACGCTTCTGATCCCATTCATTTACAAAATGAAAAACTTCATCAATAGATTTAGCTAATATAATGGTGTCTGGTACTTTAAATCCTGCTGCTCTAGAGGCTTCTAAACTTTCAAAATGAGTAGAATACGTCCGTTCGTTCGTGACTACTTGATACAGCAAACAATCTAATGGTCTTTTTGCCACCTCTCCACTGTCTTGAAGTTTTAAACTTCCACTAGCTGTGTTTCTGGGGTTTCTATAGGTATCCTCTCCATTCTCTATACGCTCCTGATTCATTTTTTGAAATCCTTCTAAGGGTAGAATGATTTCGCCTCTTATTTCAAAATTGGATAGAAAATTTGCATTCAATACCAAAGGAATAGACTTAATAGTTCGAATATTTGAGGTAACCTCATCTCCTTGAAATCCATCACCTCGAGTAACAGCTTTAACAAACTCGCCATTTTCATAGGTAAGGTTAATTGAAGCACCATCATATTTTAATTCACATGTAAATTCAATAGCTTCTGTGCCTAGGTTCTTTTGAAGTCTTTTTTCCCAATCTAATAAATCTTCTTTGGAATACGAATTATCTAAAGAATACATTCTGTTTTTATGCTGAAGAGTTTTGAAATTTTTTGTAACCGCTCCTCCCACTCTTTGGGAAGGAGAATTTGCATTGTAGTATTCTGGATAAGCTGCCTCTAATGCCTCAAGTTCTTTAAGTTTTACATCAAATTCATAATCTGAAATCGTGGCATTGTCTAATACATAATATTCATAATTGTAACGATTTAGAACTTCACGTAAAGAAATAATTTGCTGTTGAACAGAATTCATGGATACTAAAAATTTAAATGTTAAAAATAATCAAAAGAAAACCCGAAACAAAGATGTTTCGGGTTAAAAAAATCATGAAGTTATCAACGATTAATAGTAAGTATATCTTCTTACTTTAGCTATATACTTTGCCAAACGAATAACTTGGTGACTATATCCATATTCATTGTCATACCATACATAAATAACAATTGAATCTCCATTTGCTATGGTAGCCTTACTGTCAAAAATTGAGGGCGCAGTAGATCCAACTATATCTGATGATACGAGCTCGGCATCTAAAGAATATTGAATTTGCTCAACTAATTCTCCCTCTAATGCGTTTAATTTCATTATGGAATTAACAGCCTCAGTAGTTATTTCACTACCAAGCTTAAGGTATAAAATAGCTAATGAACCGTTTGGCACAGGAACCCTAATTGCGTTTGAAGTCAATTTACCTTTCAATGATGGTAGCGCTTTAGAGACAGCCTTCCCAGCACCAGTTTCAGTGATCACCATATTTAATGCCGCCGCTCTTCCTCTTCGATTTTTGGTATGCATATTATCTACCAGATTCTGATCATTGGTGTAGGCATGAATAGTTTCTAAATGTCCTTTTATAATCCCATAGTTGTCATCTAAGACTTTTAAAACAGGAGTAATTGCATTTGTAGTACATGAAGCTGCTGAAAAAATATCTTGTGTATCTGGATGATATTTTTTGTGATTAACCCCGTGAACAATATTTGGAATTCCCTTTCCAGGAGCAGTTAATAAAACTTTAGATGCTCCTTTAGCTTTTAAATGCCTAGCTAATGCTTCCTGGTCTCTAAAAGCTCCTGTATTGTCTACAATTAATGCATCTTGAATACCATATTTTGTATAATCTATCTCTTCTGGAGATTTAGCTGATATCATTTTGACAGTAGTTCCATTGATGATCAACGCATTATTTTCTGTGTCGGTCTGTACAGTTCCTAAAAAATCTCCATGTACAGAATCTACTCTAAGTAGAGAAGCTCTTTTGTCTAATACATTTTTGGTGATTTTTCCTCTTGTAACCACTGCTCTTAATCTCAATTGAGAACCCTTACCCATTTTTGACATCAACTCTCTAGCAAGCAGTCTACCTATTCTACCAAAACCATAAAGCACAACATCTTTTGGTTGAATATCTTTTGCCTCTGTAACATTCTTTAATTGTCTTTTGACAAATGTTATTTTATCTTCACTTCCGTTAATGTCTAAATAGCACTCATAAGCTAATTTTCCGATGTCTAATTTAGATGAAGGCAACTGAATACTTTGGATAGCTTTAGCAATATCTAATGCATCATAAACTGAAATTGGTTTTCCAACAAATTCTTTAGCATAATTAATTAGATTTAAAATCTCACTAGCTCTTTTATCTACCAATGTGTTTCTAAACAAAACCAACTCAATAGACTTATCATACCATAAGTCATTAATAATATTTATAAATTCTGTTGTAGCTCTCCTTGTTTTAGCTTGGGCGATAACTTCTTTTTCGTATTTTTTTTCTTTTGACATGTGTATTGATCTTACCATTAAATTTGCACAAAAGTATTTCTTTTTTCTTCAATACGAAATCGATTTCGTTAAAATTTAATATACAAGTATTTCAACCCACAAAGTAGTGCCAAAAAACTATTAAAATATTCTAAAAGAAGTATGCACTAACCTCACCATTTAAATCAATCATTTCTACTTTTAAACGGTATCCTTTTCTTGAAAGGCCATCTAAAAGTTTGATTGCCTCTGAAGCAGTATCAATTTTAGTTCCATTGATTTTAGTAATAATGTACCCTTTTATACTGGACGAATTATCCTCTGAAAGACCATCTCTGATTATTTTTGCTCCTTTAGGGTCATCAATTAATTCTAGACCATAAGTTCTTGAGATATAGCGTACTATTCTTTTAATTAATTTGACTGATTTGGTGAAAGTTTGTCCATTTCTGTCTATAATTAATTCTACTGATTCCCCCGGTCTTTTTGCAGATAGTTGCCCAGTCAATTCAGAAAATTTAGAAATTTTCACATCATTTATTTTTACAATAATATCTCCTTTTTCCAGACCTGATTTTTCAGCATTACTACCTTCTGCAAAATCTCCAATTCTCACCCCTTCAATATCATCCTCTCTTAAGTCAGGTACAAATCCAATTATGGCCTCTTGAACTTTACCAAATTCAAGAATATCATCAATTATTTTTTTAGTAATGTTAGAGGGTACAGCAAAAGAGTAACCAATGTAAGACCCTGTTTTAGACGAGATTGCTGTGTTAATTCCTACCAATTCGCCTCTAGAATTAACAAGCGCACCTCCACTGTTACCGGAGTTAACAGCTGCATCTGTTTGAATAAAAGAGTCTGTTGAATAATTTCCTTGTAAATCTCTTCCTTTAGCACTAACAATACCTGCAGTAACAGTAGAGGTTAAGTTGTATGGGTTACCAACCGCTAAAACCCACTCACCGATTTTAAGATTATCTGAGTCAGAAAAGGGAATGTAAGGTAAAGATTCAGTTGATTCGATTTTTAACAAAGCAATATCATTTTTAACATCTGTACCTATAAGTTCTGCTTTATATTTTTTTCTATTGTTTAATGTGATCTCTAAATCTGATGCACCGTCAATAACATGGTTATTGGTTACAATGTATCCATCAGAAGAAATAATTACACCGCTTCCAGTTCCAATTTGTTGTTGTCTTTTTGATCCATTAAATAAATCTGCAAAAGAATTTATTCCAGATGAAATGGCAGTATTCTTTACATGTACAACTGCGTGAATTGTTTTTTCTGCTGCAACTGTAAAATTAGTTGGTGCGTAAGTAGCAGTATTTAACTCAAACTCAGTAGCATTATAATTTGTTTTAAAAGTTTGAATTGGAGCAATATTATCTTTTATTAAACTCTCAGTTTTTTCATTAAAAATACGATGTCCGAGTAATGAAAAAACACCACCAAGGACAGCAATACCTAAATAACTTAAAAATTTTCTCATAATCTATTATTTTTCTCTACCAAAAATAAAAAAATAACTAAATTCAATCAACAGACTTAACAATTTTAACGCATTTTAACCCGATTTTAACACTCCGATATTATTCCACTTTTATGTATATTTGAACCTTATGAACGTGAGCTTTTATAAATATCAAGGAACTGGAAATGATTTTATTATTTTTGATAATAGAGCACTTTTTTTTCCAAAAAACAATAATTTATTGATTTCGAATTTGTGTAATCGTCATTTTGGAATTGGTGCAGATGGATTAATTCTTTTAGAAAACGATGAAAATTCAAATTTTAAAATGATTTATTATAATGCTGATGGAAACGAAAGCACCATGTGTGGAAACGGTGGAAGATGTATTGTTGCATTTGCAAAAAAACTACAACTTTTTGATAAAAAAACTAAATTTTCTGCAATTGATGGTATGCATTATGCAGGAATTAATGGCAATAAAGTATCACTTCAAATGATCAATGTTAATGATATTAAAGTTTTTGGAAATTCAGTATTTACAAATACTGGTTCACCACATCATATAGAAGTTGTAGATAATTTAGAAGATTTTCCGGTGGTTACAAAAGGTAGGCAAATTATAAATAAGCATTACCAAGCTGAAGGTTGTAATGTGAACTTTGTTGAACAACTGAGTAATGAAACTTTCAAAGTAAGAACCTATGAGCGAGGTGTCGAAGACGAAACTCTTGCTTGTGGTACCGGTGTAACCGCTGTTGCAATTGCCATGCATTTTAATAAGAAATCTTCAAGTAATCGTATTAAATTGATTGTTTTGGGAGGTAGTTTAGAAGTTCAATTTAAAGAACACAAAGGAAATTATACTGATATTATTTTATCTGGACCTGCAACATTTGTTTTTGAAGGAAAAATAGCCTTTTCATGATGATTTTAAACGGAGAAAAAATTAGATTAAGAGCTTTAGAGCCTGAAGATTTAGATTTTTTATATACAACAGAAAATAACACTAACTTTTGGCAGGTTAGTAACACTCTAGTCCCTTTTTCTAAGTTTATATTAACGCAGTATTTAGAAAATGCTCATCAAGATATTTATGAAGCCAAACAATTACGCTTAATTATCGAAGAAATAAAAACTAGCAAGGCTGTTGGAATGATTGATTTGTTTGATTTTAATCCTCAACACCACAGAACAGGAATAGGTATTTTAATTCATAAAAAATATCAAAAATCTGGCTTTGCTACTGATGCATTGTCTGTTTTAATACCCTACTGTTTTAAAACACTAAATCTACATCAAATCTTTGCAAATATTATTCCAGACAATGAACAAAGTATCGCTTTATTTTCAGGTTTTAATTTTAAAAAAATTGGAGAAAAAAAAGATTGGCTTTTTTTTAATGGAGCCTTTAAAGATGAATTTATATTTCAATTGATTAATGAATAAACAAAAAATCCTTTTTCTCTTTTTAGGTATTAGCATTCTAACTGGTGTTTTATCTTATAATTTTTATCAATCTATTTATGGTGAGTTGATCACTAAAAATTGTATAGTTTTCGTCGGTTCTTCTGATACTATCAGTGCTATTGAAAAAACTTTATCCAAAAACCTTGATAATGAACAAAACCCTTCTACTCATACAATACCTAAATTTAATTGGTTAGCACATCAGAAAAATTACTCCAAGCCTAAAGCTGGGAAATACATACTAACTAAAGGCATGTCTTTAAATGATGTAATTAATCTTCTTAGGAGTGGTAATCAAACTCCTGTAAAAGTTTCTTTTAACAATCAAGATACACTTGAAAAATTTTCAGGACGGATATCATCACAGATAGAAGCAGACTCAATTTCAATTTTGAAAGTTTTCAAAGATTCTGTTTTCCTTAAAAACAATAAACTCACAACAGCCTCTGTTTTAGGCATCATAATTCCTAATACTTATGAGTTTTACTGGAATGTATCTGCTGAAAATTTCAGAAACAAGTTATTAAAAGAATATCATAAGTTTTGGAATGAAGAAAGATTAACTAAAGCTTCGTTATTAAAACTATCTAGGGAGGAAGTAATAACTTTAGCTTCAATAGTTCAGAAAGAAACAGTAAAAACGGTTGAAAGACCAATAGTAGCAGGTCTTTACTTAAATAGAATTAAAAGAGGCATTCCCTTACAAGCAGACCCAACAATTATTTACATGTTAAAGAAAAAAAACGGCATGGATTTTCAAGTAAAAAGAGTTTTGTATAAAGATTTAAAAATAGCATCTCCTTTTAATACATACTTAAATAAGGGCTTACCTCCAAATTTAATAGGTATGCCTGATATATCATCAATAGATGCCGTATTAAATTATAAAAAGCATAATTATATTTACATGTGTGCTAGTGTTACAAAATATGGATTTCATGAATTCGCAAGTACCTTGTCACAACACAATAAAAATGCAACTACATATCAAAGATGGTTAAATAGAAAGGGTATCAATAGATAATTTATTTGATTTTAATCAAAAAAGAATAAATCATAAATATAATCAAATACCGTTTTTTATGTTAATTCTATTAATATATAATCTTTGAATCTTACTATTCACATAAAAACCAGAATAAATTTTCATTATTTACATTTAAAAAAACTGATAATCAGCATATTATAATTAAATTGTATCTTTGCACCCGCTTAACAGAAAGATATATAAATATTAAGAAGATTATTTTTTTATTGATTTTATTTTTAGGGTTTGTTAGTGCTACAAAAAATCCTGTGCTTTACAAGTTCCCAAAAAATAACATATCTCCTTTGGTTTTATTATCGAATTTTGAAGATAGATCAAATATTTTACACCTAAAAAGAAACTTCGTTGGATTTAAAGAGGCACTAGCTTTTAAAGAATCCCAGGGAAAGTATAGAGTCATAAACACGCTTGGGTATTTAGGAAAATACCAATTTGGATCAACTACTCTAGAGCGTTTTAAAATCTACAACACCACTCTATTTTTACATGATCCTGAATTACAAGAAAAAGTATTTATTGCTTATTGTAGAGTGAATAAATGGATTCTTAGAAAAGACATCAAAAGAAGTGTTGGTAAAATTATAAATGGTGTTAAAATTACAGAATCTGGAATTTTAGCTGCGGCTCATTTAAGTGGTGCAGGTAATGTGAAAAAATATCTTCGAAGTAATGGGCAAAAAAATTGTTCGGATGCCTATGGATCCTCAATTAATTCCTACATGAAAGCTTTTGCTGGATATGATGTATCATTCATAAAAGGAGACCGAAAAGCAGGTATTTAAACAATTACTTTTGAATAATAAATATTGCTGGTCTTTTATGTAAGTCTGGTGATTGTTTCTTCCAATGAGCAATTGTAAAAGTCTTTATGAATTCATTAGGTAGAGAAATATCTATTGCGATACATAATAATGTTCTAGGACTTAAAACTGATTTTAAATCTGTAAACATTTTTTGATTTCGATAAGGTGTTTCAATAAATATTTGAGATTGATTTTTCTCCATAGATAATTTTTCTAAAGCTTTAATTCCTTTTTTTCTTTCAGAATTATCTATTGGTAAATATCCATTAAAGGCAAAGTTCTGACCATTTAAACCAGAGGCCATTAATGCCATTAAAATTGAGGAAGGCCCAACTAAGGGAACTACTTGAATTCCTTTTTCATGAGCTAGTTTAACTATAGTAGCTCCCGGATCTGCAACAGCCGGAACCCCCGCTTCAGACAATAAACCAACTGAAATTCCCTGATCACAAAAATCTAAATATGTACGAGTTTCTATTTCAATAGCATACTTATCTAACTTCATCATGACTAGGGAAGACTGTACTTTTTTAGGTGTAATTTTTTTTATAAATCTTCTAGCAGATTTTTCATTTTCTACGACATAATGATTTAATAATTCTACTATGGTCTTTACTGAATATGGCATAACCTCCAAAGGTTCATTTTCTCCTAAAGTTGTTGGAATTAGGTATAGCTTTCCTTTCATGAATTATTTTTTTTTATTTTATCACAGGCTTCATCTAACATGTTGTAAACATTTTCAAAACCATTATTACCACCATAGTAAGGATCAGGAACACTTAAATTTTTTGAAGGATTAATTTCGTTTAAAATCAATTTCACCTTTACTAAGTCAGATTTGTTTTTAGATAAAGAACATATGTTTTGATAATTTTCTGTATCCATAGCATAAATCAAGTCAAAGTCATTAAAGTCACTTGCTATAAATTGACGGGCGCTTTGATTTGAAATGTCGATCCCATTTTTTTTTGCAATTGCTATAGATCTGTGATCAGGTGGTTCTCCAATATGGTAGGCAGATGTTCCTGCAGAATCAACAATAAAAGACTTTAGATTTAACTTTGATTTAAGAATTCCTTCAGCCAAAGGAGAGCGACAAATATTTCCAAGACAAACCATCAATATTCTTTTCATACTGTAAAGTTAAAAAAATAGGTTTTAAAAAAGATGTTAGGATAAGTAATTAAAAAGTCAACTTCTTTCTGAGGTCTTCAACGTATTTTCTAAATTGCTTATCTGTCTCAGTTAAATTGTCAACAGTTTTACAGGCATGAAGAACTGTAGCATGATCTCTTTGTCCAATTTGAGATCCAATACTTGCGAGTGAAGTTTTAGTCATTCTTTTAGCAAAATACATTGCTAATTGACGAGCCTGAACAATATGTCTTTTTCTTGTTTTTGATTGTAAGGTAACCACATCCATATCGAAATACTTTGACACAACTTTTTGAATGTAATCAATAGACACCTCTTTTTTAGTGTTTTTTACAAACTTATCTACAATTTGTTTGGCAAGTTCAAGAGAAAATTCTCTTCTATTAAAAGAAGCCTGGGCAATCATTGAAATTATTACCCCTTCAAGCTCTCTTACATTGGATTTAATGTTTTTCGCAATATACTCAACAATTTCTTCTGGCATTTCAACTCCATCTCTAAAGAGTTTATTTTGAAGTATAGAAATACGTGTTTCAAAATCTGGTAATTGTAGCTCTGCAGAAAGACCCCATTTAAATCTAGAAAGTAAACGTTGTTCGATATCTTGCATATCAACTGGCGCTTTGTCTGAAGTTAAGATCACTTGCTTACCGTTTTGATGCAAATGATTAAATATATGGAAAAAAACATCTTGTGTTCCAGCCTTACCTGAAAGGAACTGTACATCATCAATCAATAAAACATCAACCATTTGGTAGAAATGAATAAAGTCATTTCTAGTATTAGATTTTACAGAATCAATAAATTGTTGTGTAAATTTTTCGGATGAAATATATAATACCGTTTTATCGGGATATTTGTCTTTTATATCAACCCCTATAGCATGTGCTAAGTGAGTCTTACCTAAACCTACCCCACCATAAATTAATAGAGGGTTGAAAGAAGTTCCTCCCGGTTTATTTGCTACAGCCATTCCCGCAGAACGTGCCAATCGGTTAGAATCTCCCTCCACAAAGTTTTTAAAATTATAATTTGCATTTAATTGCGATTCAATTTTAACTTTTTGTAATCCAGGAATAACAAAAGGATTTCTTAATTCTCTTTTATTAACTTCAAGAGGTACTGCAATTTTTTGAGGCTTTAGAGGATCTCTATTCGAACTCGGTATTTTAACAATTTGAGGACGATTGCTACTGTACGTATTTTCCATACGTACATCGTAGATTAATTTGGCGTCTTTTCCTAATTCTCTGACTAAAGCTACTCTTAAAAGTTTTATGTAATGTTCTTCTAACCATTCATAAAAAAACTTACTTGGTACTTGAATGGTTAAAGCTTCTCCAGATAATTTTACGGGTTTGATCGGCTCAAACCATGTTTTATAAGCTTGTGGCTTAATATTATCTTTTATAAAAGAGAGACATTCATCCCAAACCGAAACAGCAGTTTTAGTCATAAATTTGGTTAGTAAATTTTATAATTTTATTCTTTTATTCTATCGGGGTAAGCTTACTTGAATAAACATTACAAATGTGTGAATAAATTTTAGTAAAAAAAAATCAAATTGCTATTGATTATTAATTATTTTTTACGTAAAATGAATTTATTAAATAGTCAAAAAAAAATTGAGGAAATTTACTACTAATATTCGTGTTCGTTATGGAGAAACTGATCAAATGGGAGTTGTATATCACGGAAATTATGCGACATATTTTGAAGTCGCAAGAACGGAATGGCTTAGAAATCTGGGAGTTACCTATAAAGGCCTAGAAAATAATGGCATTATACTTCCAGTAATTTCTCTTTCTTTTAATTTTTTAAAATCTGCGAAATATGACGATACATTAAGTATTTCTGTTTTTTTAAAAAAAAGCCCATTAGTGAAAATAGAATTTGATTATGAAATTTATAATCATAATAATGAAAAGATATCAACAGGGAATTCAGTTTTAGCTTTCATAGACATGAAAACAAACAAGCCGATAAAATGCCCTGATTATATTTTAGAAAAACTAAATCTCTAAGGATTTTATTTGCACTTTATAAAAAGCTTCAAAAATTTTAATTATTTTGTTTGCATTTGATTTTCTGACTGATATAATCAATTCACAATTCATCTCTAATTTTTGATCCTGAATAAGTATTGAATTTTCTTTGATAATTCTTAACACTTTACTCATTAAATCATATTCGAAATTTAATTGAAAAAATATATCAATTGTTTTTTCTTCAATAATTGAAGATTCCAATGCTAGCCTCGCAGATGATCTGTACGCATTAATTAACCCACTAACTCCAAGTTTTGTTCCACCAAAATAACGAACAGATACGACTAAAATATTAGTTAATTCAAAGGATTGAATTTGCCCATAAATTGGCATCCCAGCAGAATTACTAGGTTCTCCATCATCATTAGCTCTGTATCTAAAAGATTCGACTCCTAATTGCCAAGCATAACAAAAATGACGAGCACCATAATGTTTCTTTTTCAAAAACTCTAAGGATGTTTTAATGGCTTCCTCTGATTTAACAGGAAATGCATATCCATAAAACTTACTGTTTCTATCTTTAAATAGTGTTTCTATTGAAGGTTTAGTAATTGTTCTATATAAATCATCCATTAACAGACATGATTAGTATTATACTAACTATTGCAACAACAATTCCAAACCAATTCTTGCTAATTAATTTTTCTTTAAAAATAAATAACCCAAAAAGAGTTGACAAAATAACAATCCCAACGTTGTTTAAAGTAAAAGCTGTTGAACTCTCCATTCCTTCTGTACTCAATGCCTTGAGTAAGTATACAATAGAAAAATAATTAGGTACTCCTAACAAAATTCCGCCAAAAATAGATTTGAGTTCAAAACTTAATGTCCCTTTAACTTTTTGATAAAACAAAGCAACAACACCCAAAACAAAGGCACATCCAAAAATTGTAGCGGAAAATAAAGGAACACCTCCATCTGGAACAAATGAGGTTTCTATATACTTTAAGCTAGTATCTATGGCCCCTGAACCAAAAAATAAAAGTATTGGAAATAAGAAATCCTTATTTTTTTGAGCTATTCCATTTTTTTCTTTAGATGAAGTTAAATATACTGCTGTAAGTGCCAGTAAAATGCCAATTACTTTTATAAAACTCAGACTTTCCTTATAATACAAAACTCCAAATACAATAGCAATAACAACAGACATTTTACTAGAAACAGATGCTACCGATAACCCATTTTTTTGAGAAGTCAAAGCCATGATGTTAAACACAAGAATAAACATAATTCCTAATAAAAATGCTCCAAAAAACCAGGGTTGATCTGGTATTTCTTGGAAAGAAACCAAATTATTTGACAAGAAAAAACCCAACACAGCAGCAGTGAAATAGTTTACGACAATTGCCTGAAACGTGTTGATTTTAAAAACAGTAAATAATTTAAAAATGACAAATAAAAAACTTGAAATACAAATACTAATGAGAAGGTAAACCATTAATTAAATTCTTTTTTGGAAAACAAATCTACAACATCCTCTGAATTTGGATTTATATGCCAAGTTTTAATACCAAGACTGTTGGCTATGATTGTATTCTCTTCAGTATCATCTACAAAGAAAGTTTCTTCAGGTATTAATTTATTTGATTCAATTACAAATTCATAAATATCTTTATTCGGTTTTCTCAGATGTATTTCATGAGACAAATAAAATTTATCAAAACAGTTTTTAAATTCTGAAAATAATTTTCTACCCCAAGTTTTTTGAATCCAAGAAATATGTAGATCATTTGTGTTACTCAACAAAAAGATTCGATATTTTTTTGAATTGGCTAGTGCTTTTAAAAAGCTCAATCTGTGAGGAGGAAAATCTAACAACATAGAATTCCATGCATTTTTAAAATCTATTTCTGAAATGGAGGGAAACAAGGTTTTAAATGTTTTCACAAACTCTTGTGTAGTTATCATCCCCATTTCATATTGTTTACCTAATCTCAATAGTTCATCAGTAAATTCTTTTACACCTAATTCTTTTAATCTTCTAAAAGTAGCTTCCTTATCTAGATTTATAAATACATCTCCAAAATCAAAGACTATATTTTTAATCATTGACATAAGTTTTTAGACTGTCGCCCATGAGGTTTTCTTCATTTAAAAAAGGAACATTAAGTTTTGGAGCTTTTGTTCCTTCATTAAAATTTACCAAGCCAGAAAAAACCCTAGCTTCATCCCATAAGTTTTCATCAATAAAAGTTTGGATAGTTTTTCCTCCTCCTTCTACTATTAATGATTGAACTTTGTGTTTAAAAAGCACTTTACAGATTTCGAGAGCAATGGGTTTAGAAAAGTTTATTTTTTCAAAAAAAAGGTTTTCATTATTGGTAGTAATTTTTTGATTTATAAAGATTGTTTTAACTGAACCATCATAAACCTTTAAATCTTTGGGTATTGTCAAATCTTTATCAATAACTATTCTCAGAGGGTTTTCTCCACTCCAACTTCGAACATCTAAACTTGGATTGTCATCTAAAATAGTTGTAGTACCCACTAAAATTGAATGCTCTTCACTTCTCCATTTATGAACTAATTGCCTAGATACTTTTTGGGTGATCCAAACAGGAGCTTGCTTCACTCTATTCTTAGGAGCAATAAAACCATCTTGGGTTTGTGCCCATTTTAAAATAATATAGGGCCTCTTTTTTGAATGGAATGTAAAAAATCTTTTGTGATGAGCTTTACATTCATTTTCTAAAACACCAACAACTAACTCACAACCTTCATTTTGGAGTCTTTCAATTCCTCTACCCGCCACTATTTCATTTACATCTAAACATCCAATCACTACTTTTTTAATCCCGCTTTTAACAATTAAATCTGCACATGGTGGAGTTTTTCCATAATGGGAACAGGGTTCTAAAGTCACATACATCGTTGCTTTTTTTAAATCTTCATCATTTTTTACAGAAGAAATTGCATTTACTTCAGCATGATTACCACCATAAGGGCTTGTAAAACCCTCTCCTATAATTTTATCATCAACTACTAATACCGCACCTACAGAAGGATTTGGCCTAGTTGTACCAATTCCTTGTTTAGAAATCTCAAGACATCTTTTTATGTAGTATTCGTGATTCAAAAATAAAGTAACTTTGTAAAGCAAAAATAAAGGATTAAATGACAAATACAGATTATATCATAAGAGAAATAGAACCTCGTGACAATGATCAAGTAAAAACCATTGTTCAACACGTTATTTTAGAAATGGGAGCACCTAAAGTAGGTACAGCTTATGAGGATGAAGCTTTGGAGGATATGCATAAAACTTACCAGAAAGACAAGTCTATTTACTTTGTTGTAGAATCAAATGGGGTTGTACTAGGAGGTGGTGGAATTGCACAACTAGATGGTTATGATAAAAACACCTGTGAATTACAAAAAATGTACTTTTTAAATGATATTAGAGGTAAAGGCCTTGGATCTAGAATTATCGAAAAATGTATGATTAAAGCTAAAGAATTTGGTTTTGAACAATGCTATCTAGAAACTATGCCCTACATGATCGCTGCCCAAAAATTATATAAAAAAGCAGGCTTTAAGTCTATAGATGCTCCTATGGGGAACACATGTCATTATTCCTGTGATGTTTGGATGATTAGAAAATTATGACAATAAAACAATATAGAGCACATTTTAACGAATCTCTTAAACATCTTTACCCTACTTCAGAAATAGATTCCTTTTTCTTTATAATATTGGAAGAGTACATGGGTTTTAAGAGAATAGATATTGTATTAAAATCTGATTTTAATATTGACCAAAAGTCACTTAATCTAATGCAGATTGCAACTAAACAATTAGAGCAAGAAATACCTATACAATATATTATTGGAAAAACTGAGTTTTTTGGATTACCCTTTAACATAAATAAAGAGGTGCTAATCCCAAGACCTGAAACTGAAGAACTTGTTGAACGGGTTATAAAAGAAGTTTCCCTCATAAAAACTTATAAGACTGATTCAAATGAAACCACAAATGAAAAGCAATTAAAAATACTAGATATTGGGACTGGAAGTGGATGCATCGCTATTTCCTTAAAAAAAGAGATTCCTAGCTCAAAAATAAGTGCTATAGATGTTTCTAACGAAGCACTTCGTATTGCAAAGAAAAATGCCCTTCTAAATAAGGTAGACATCAATTTTATACATCTAGATATTTTAAAAACTAATAATTTAGACAAACTTTATGATGTGATTGTTTCTAATCCACCTTACGTAAGAGAACTGGAAAAAAAAGAGATGAAAAATAATGTATTAAATAACGAGCCACATCTAGCTTTATTTGTAGATAACAAAAATCCACTTTTATTTTATAATAAAATAGCCGAATTAGCTAAGAACTTTTTAACTAAAAATGGCCAACTACACTTTGAAATCAATCAATATTTAGGAAAAGAAACCGTCATATTATTAGCAGAAAAAGGGTTTAAAAATATTCAATTAAAAAAAGATATTTTTGGAAATGATAGGATTATATCGGCTTTTAAATAATTTCTTTATCTCTACATTATCAACTATTTGTGCAATAGAAATTGTTTTTAACAATAGAACATCAAAAACAAAATATATCTAGTAAGTTTGTACTATGATAAAAGAGATTCAACTCCGAACTAATCTTATTGAAGAAAAAAAAGAAGGAGCTTTACTGCACAAAGCTGCAAAAAAACTTGGAGTTGATTCTAAAGAAATTAGTGGCATAAAATTACTCAGAAAATCTATTGATGCCAGAAAAAAAGAAATTTTCTTTAATTACAAAGTTGCAGTATATATTGATGAAAACATTCTTGAAAAATCAGCATACTCTTTTGAGTATAAAGATGTTTCTAAAGCTAAAGAAATTCATATTATTGGTTTTGGTCCTGCCGGGATGTATGCAGCATTACGATGTATTGAGTTAGGATACAAACCCATTGTTTTAGAACGTGGAAAAAATGTTCAAGAACGAAGAAGAGATATTAAGGCTATAAATAGAGATCACATTGTTAATGATAATTCTAATTATTGCTTTGGTGAAGGTGGGGCTGGAACTTATTCTGATGGAAAATTATATACAAGAAGTTTAAAAAGAGGAGATGTTAGGCGTATTTTTGAAAATCTGGTTTACCATGGAGCTACAGACCAAATCTTAATTGATGCACACCCTCACATTGGAACCAATAAGCTTCCAAAAATTATTCAAAATATTAGAGAAACTATCCTAAATTTTGGTGGTGAAATTCATTTTAACTCGAAAGTATCGGATTTTGTTATTGGGAACAATAAATTAGTTGCCATACGATTAGAAAATAATAATGAATTAACTGTAAACTCTGTTATTTTAGCTACGGGTCATTCGGCTAGAGATATTTATAAATTATTACACAAGAAAAATATAGCACTTAAAGCAAAGTCATTTGCTATGGGAGTTCGCGTAGAACATCCACAAGAAATTATAGACAGCATTCAATATAGTTGCAAAGGAGTTAGAGATGAACTTTTACCAGCTGCTGCATATAGCCTTGTTCATCAAGTAAATAATAGAGGGGTTTATTCTTTTTGCATGTGTCCTGGAGGCTTTATAGTTCCTGCTGCTACATCTAGTGGAGAGGTTGTTGTTAATGGCATGTCTCCATCGAGACGAAATAATAAATTTGCCAACTCTGGTATCGTTGTAGAAATAAATGTAGATAAAGACATTCCTAAGTATGACCAATTTGGTCCATTAAAAGGTCTAGAATATCAAAAGAGTTTAGAGCGTCTTGCTTTTACATCTGGAGGGAGAACGCAAAGTGCCCCTGCCCAGAGGTTAGTAGATTTTGTAGATGGAAAAATATCTCAAGATTTAAACGACAGCTCTTATCAACCCGGATTAAACTCAGCACCCATGCATTCCCTATTACCCAGATTGATTGGAAATCGTTTACGTAAAGGGTTTCATGCATTTGGTAAAAAAATGCATGGCTACTATACTAATGAAGCCAATATTGTAGGGGTAGAATCTAGAACCTCTTCACCGGTAAACATCCCAAGAAAAGAAAATTTAGAACACCCTGAGATAAAAGGATTATTTCCTTGTGGTGAAGGTGGAGGCTATGCTGGCGGAATTGTCTCGGCAGCCATGGATGGAGAACGTTGTGCAGAGGCAGCTATTCAATTATTATGATTAGGTTTGTCTGGATAACGAATTAAACACCACATTATCATCATAAATTTTTTATATGACTTCTAATATCAAAAAACATTGGGAAACTGTTTATGAAACCAAAACACAAGAACAGGTAAGTTGGACTCAAAAAATACCCAAAGATTCTCTTGATTTTATTCAATCTTTAAAATTAAATAAAGATGCAAGCATCATAGATATTGGAGGTGGCGATAGTTTTTTAGTAGATTTTTTACTAGAGGACGGCTACACCAATATTTCTGTTTTAGATATTTCTAGTAAAGCACTAGAAAGAGCTAAAAATCGTTTAGGCACAAAAGCAACAAAAGTTACTTGGATAGTTTCAAACATTATTGACTTTAAACCAAAAAAAAACTATGAGGTATGGCATGATCGTGCAGCTTTTCATTTTCTAACAAAAGAAAAAGATATAAAAACGTACGTTTCAACAACTGAAAAATATGTATCTAAAAACCTAATTATTGGAACTTTTTCTGATAATGGCCCCCTAAAGTGTAGTGGTTTAGAAATTACTCAATATTCAAAAAATAAAATGCATAAAACATTTAACAACAAATTTATACCCATTAAATCATTAAATAAAAATCATCAAACTCCATTTGATACTATTCAAAATTTTACTTTTAGTAGTTTTATGAAACGTTATGAATAATAACCTTAGAATACTGATATTGATACTAATAATTACAACATTAATTTCTTGTAATTTTAAAAAAAATGGAATTACAAGTAAAATCAAAAATTCTTCTAATAAGACTATCATTAATGTAACATTTTTATCAGACGAAAATTCTAAACTATTATACAGTAAAATTGAACCTAATCAGTTTGTTGAAGAATTTCTCGACATGACAAATAATCATAAAGGAGATGGTGCTTATAAATTAAAATTTGAAAGAGAAAATGGAAAAAAAGAACAAATTATTTTTGGATATTACTCCAATGGTGGTGCTTTGAACAGAGAAGTGTTTTGTGAAATTAAGAATGATACCGTTTTAATTAAATTTAATTCAATAAAATATTAGTACTAAACCCCCTATTGTAGTAATTAAATAAAATTCAGTTTTATTTAATTCACAAAAAATTATAAAACCGACATTTCTCGTACATTTGCACCTATGCGTATAGATATTATTTCAGCAGCACCCGATTTATTAAAAAGCCCCTTTAATCATTCTATTGTAAAGAGAGCAAAAGAAAAAGGTCTGGCAGAAATTGTGATTCATGATTTAAGAACCTTTGGTTTGGGAAACTACAAACAAATTGATGATACTCAATTTGGAGGTGGTGCAGGAATGGTATTAATGATTGAGCCTATTTCTAAATGTATCGAAGCATTAAAAACTGAACGTGTATATGATGAAATAATATATATGACACCTGATGCCAAAACATTAAAACAATCTACGGCAAACACACTATCGCTTCAAAAAAATATTATCATTCTAACTGGTCATTACAAAGGAGTAGATCAAAGAGTTCGAGATAGATACATAACAAAAGAAATTTCTATTGGAGATTATGTATTAACTGGTGGAGAATTAGCTGCAGCTGTTTTAGTAGACAGTATCGTACGCTTAATTCCGGGGGTTATTGGAGATGAAACCTCTGCGCTAACTGATTCTTTTCAAGATAATTTATTATCACCCCCTGTATATACTAGACCCTCAACTTATGAGGGGATGAAAGTTCCTGAAATTCTATTATCTGGAAATTTTCCTAAAATAGATGAATGGCGCTCTGACAAAGCCTATGAGCGAACACAACAAATACGTCCAGATTTATTGGACGAAACCTCATAAACTATCCTTGAAAGATTTAACAGTTTGAAAAAAATTACCTCATTTATAAAAAATAATATTGCAATTTCTTGGGTTATAGGATTTCAATTATTTCGCTTTTTGTTATTACCATTTATGGGCCTAATGCCTCAAGATGCTTATTATTATTTATACGGTCAAAACCTTTCACTTTCTTATTTTGATCATCCTGGAATGATTGGGTATATTTTAAGGATTTTTACAGATATATTAGGTCAATCTGTTTTTGTTATTAAACTTGCCGATTTTACAATTACTTCAATAACCATACTTAGTTTTTACAAATTAGCATCTCTTTTTCTGTCAAAACACCGATTGTCTAGAAGTATGATTTTGTTAGCATCTACAATTTTTATTTCCATTATTTCTTTCAATTCAACACCTGATGTTCCTTTATTATTGTTTTGGACCTTAAGTATATTATGCCTGTATAAGGCAATTTTTGAAGAAAAAAAATGGTATTGGGTACTTGCCGGAATATGCATGGGATTAGCATTTAATAGTAAATATACAGCTCTACTTTTACAAATTGGGGTCTTTGGTTTTCTTATTTTTTCTTCAAAATATAGAAAACTTTTGATTAACCCTTGGTTGTGGTTAGGGATTATGATATCGGTAGCAGTAACCTTTCCGGTTTGGTGGTGGAACTATCAAAATGAATTTGCCTCTTTTGCTTTTCAATCTTCTGAAAGAACAAGCTCCATCGGTAAATTTGAAATAAAACCAACCTTATTTTTTGGAGCAGTTGGCCATCAATTATTTTTATTGCTTCCAGTTTTATTTAGTATTTGTATTGTATTCTCTTACAAGCACATTAAAAAAGCGTTGACAAAGTTTACATTACCATCGCAAAAAACTCTTTTTTTATTAGCATTCTTTATACCAACATTTGTCGGTTTTTTTGTTATCAGTCCAGTATATTGGGTAAAATTAAACTGGATGATGCCATCATACATAACAGGTACTATTATTGCTGGAATGTATATCTCTAAGAAACTATTAAAAACTCAACTTGTTATTGCTATAATATTTCATTTAGCAATCGCTAGCCAAGTTGTTTTTTATTTTGTACCCATCAATAGTGATGATACTTGGGTGAGTTGGGAAGAACTAGGCGAGGAAGTTGAAGAAATCTCGAAAAATGATACACAAGCATTTATCTTTTCAATGGATGGATATAAAACCGCTGCACAACTTCGATTTTTTACATCAAAAACTATTTTTGCTCAAAATGTAATAGACCAACCCGCACTTCAATTTGATTATTTAGGAGATGTAATGGAAGATTACAGGGGCCGTAATGCTTTTTATATAGATTCTGATAAAAGAAACAGAAACAAAGAAAAGCTTGGAAAGCTTCCAGCAGGAATTAAGCCCTATTTTGAATCTTATGTTGAATTAGATCCAATAATCGTTAATAAAGGCACCCCTAAAGAACGAAAGTTCTGGGTGTTCTATTGTAAAGATTACCAACCAAAAAAATAACTTGAATAGGTTTTATATCCTAAATTAAATTCTTAGATTTGCACTCGCTAAAATTAACCTCTGACGAAAATCGTGAAAGTTAGTTATAGAAAATATTTTAAATTAGATATAAATGGAATCTTTAGTAAAATTTGTACAAGACGAATTTGTAACAAGAAACGAAAACCCAGAATTCTCAGCAGGGGATACGATTACAGTATATTACGAAATTAGAGAAGGAGAAAAAGTTAGAACTCAGTTTTTTAAAGGAGTAGTTATCCAAAAAAGAGGTACAGGATCATCAGAAACTTTTACAATTAGAAAAATGTCTGGTACAGTGGGTGTAGAAAGAATATTCCCAGTAAACCTTCCTTCTATCCAAAAAATTGAGGTTAACAAAAGAGGTAAAGTTAGAAGAGCACGTATTTACTACTTCAGAAATCTTACTGGTAAAAGAGCAAGAATCCAAGAAAAAAGACGTTAATACTTTTTTTAAAAAATTATATATAAAAAGGGCTTCATTTCATGAGGCCCTTTTTTAATTAACAAATGTTGATAACAGGTGTTAGTAATTTGTTGATTTCTAATTAGTTAAAAAATTTGTAAATGTGAATTCTTAGTATATATTTGAATCATAGTTACAAAGCACAGCTGAATAGCATCGAAAGATAATAGAACGCAAGCTAAGTAATTAAATAAAGTAACGTTCTTTATTTTCTGGAATACCTTTTCAAATGTTAAGACAGAGTTCAGGCTCTATCCAAAACAATTAAAACAGTTGAGTTATGAAAATAACAAGACTTTACTAAATGAAGTATTACCCAGTGTAATATGACCTTGAAAAGTAAACCAGATGGAATTTCACCAAGTTGAACTAAAGCTTAGGCCGAGGAGAAACGAAGTTCCAATCTGAGTCTAACAAAGAAACAGTTCCTTTGTTTAAAAGAAACATAGAGTCATATCTCTATTTGATTGTGTAGAAATACAAGTCATTGTTTACAATTAGTCTCTAAAGAAGCCATATCACTCAAGAAATTGAATGATATGGCTTTTATTTTTTTAATATTTATATAATTAACCGTTAAAAAAATCTATAAATTTAATCAAGCTAACTTCGTTAAATGCCACTATAATTCTTAAATTTGCGCTGCTTTTAGACAAAAAGTAACTTTAAAATGAAACTCTCAGAGATTTCGTAACAGAAAAATAATCATTATGACTCAGAAAGCTACAATAGTGTATACAATTACTGATGAAGCTCCGGCTTTAGCCACTCGTTCTTTTTTACCAATTGTAAGAGCATTTACAAGCAGTTCTCATATAAACTTTGAAACTAAAGACATTTCTTTAGCTGCAAGAATATTAGCTAATTTCTCTGATGTTTTACCTGAAAATCAACGAATTGAAGATGCTCTAACACAATTAGGTGAATTAGCAAAGAAACCAGAAGCAAACATTATTAAATTACCTAATATCAGTGCTTCAGTTCCTCAATTAATTGCTGCAATCAAAGAATTACAATCTTTGGGGTATAAACTTCCTGATTATCCGGAGACAGTTGAAACCACAGATCAAAAAGTTATTTTGGAACGTTATAATAAAGTAAAAGGTTCAGCTGTTAATCCAGTATTAAGAGAAGGAAACTCAGACAGAAGAGCACCAAAAGCAGTTAAAAATTATGCTAAAAAGAACCCACATTCTATGGGAGTTTGGTCTTCAAAATCTCAATCTCATGTAGCAACTATGTCTGAAGGAGATTTTGCCAATAATGAAAAATCAACAACAATTGAGGGTGCAACATATGTTCGAATTGTTCATACTGATGCTAATGGACAAGTTTCTATACTTAAAGACAATATCGCATTAGAAGACAAAGAAATCATAGATACTACATTTATGAGTAAAAATACTCTACTAAGATTTTTAGAAGAGCAAATTGAAGACGCAAAACAAAATGACCTTCTATTTTCATTACACATGAAAGCCACAATGATGAAGGTTTCGGACCCAATCATCTTTGGTCACGCCGTTCGCGCTTTCTTTAAAGATTTATTTGACAAACATGGTAAAGCTCTAGATTCTGTAGGTGTAGATGTGAATAATGGACTTGGAAACTTATTGAGCAATATCAACCAGTTACCACCCTACAAAAAAGAAGAAATACTTTCTGATATAGAAACAGCTTTTGAAAATAATCCAGACCTAGCAATGGTAGATTCTGATAGAGGAATCAGTAATCTTCACGTTCCTTCAGATGTGATCATAGATGCTTCTATGCCAGCAATGATTCGTACATCTGGACAAATGTGGAATAAGGACGGAAAATTACAAGACACAAAAGCGGTGATCCCAGATAGTTCTTATGCTGGAGTTTATCAAACGACCATAGATTTTTGTAAAAAACATGGGGCTTTTGATCCGAGAACAATGGGAACTGTTCCAAATGTTGGCTTAATGGCCAAAAAGGCAGAAGAGTACGGATCTCATAATAAAACATTCGAAGTTCATGCAGATGGAATCATTCAAGTAATTGATTCTAAGAACACTGTATTATTAGAGCATAATGTGGAAGCTGGAGATATATGGAGAATGTGTCAAGTAAAAGATGCTCCAATCCAAGATTGGGTAAAACTTGCAGTTAATCGTGCAAGAGCTACAGAAATACCAGCTGTTTTTTGGTTAGGAGAGAAAAGATCTCACGATTTTGAATTGATTAAAAAAGTAAATACTTATTTACAAGAACACGATACAGAAGGATTGGATATTAGAATCTTATCACCAGAAGATGCAACCTTATTTAGTTTAGAAAGAATCAAAGAAGGAAAAGATACAATCTCTGTTACTGGGAATGTTCTTCGTGATTATCTAACAGACCTCTTTCCTATTTTAGAATTGGGAACATCTGCTAAAATGCTTTCTATTGTTCCATTAATGAACGGGGGAGGATTATTTGAAACTGGTGCCGGGGGTTCAGCTCCAAAACACGTGCAACAATTTTCTAAAGAAAATCATTTACGTTGGGATTCTTTAGGTGAGTTTTTAGCATTATCAGTATCATTAGAACATTATGGAACTACAAACAATAACTCAAAAGCAATTGTATTATCTGAAACACTAGATGATGCTACAGATATGTTTTTAGATCATAAAAAATCTCCTTCAAGAAAAGTAGGAGAATTAGACAATAGAGGAAGTCATTTTTATTTGGCGTTATTCTGGGCTAAAGCGTTGGCTTCTCAAGATAAAGATAATGAGTTAAAAAATGAATTTTCTAAAATTTCAGAGGAATTAAGCACAAATGAGCAAAAAATCATTAACGAACTAAACTCTATCCAAGGAGAATCAATAAATATTGGTGGCTATTATCTTCCAAACAGTATTTTAGCAGATAAAGCAATGCAACCAAGTAATACATTAACAAAGATTTTAGGGAATATGTAAACACTTTTTCCTTTCTTAAATTTAAGAGTGCATAAATGCACTCTTTTTTTTAGATTTAATTAATTTCAGCTTAATTTATATTTATATTTATGGATATAAAGTAATGTTTGATAAATAATGAGTTATACAAAAACTACAGAACTAGATTCTAACTATAATCATCTAGAAAAGATGTCTAGCTCAGAACTCTTAACTTATATAAATAATGAAGATAAAACGGTAGCTTTTGCAGTTGAAAAAGCAATCCCTCAAATTGAACTTCTTTCAAAAATCATTGTTAAAAAGATAACCAATGGAGGTCGTTTATTTTATATTGGAGCTGGGACTAGTGGTCGACTTGGAATTTTAGATGCCTCTGAGTGCCCACCAACATTCGGGGTGTCTCATGAATTAGTAAATGGTTTAATAGCTGGTGGGGATACAGCTATCCGAAAAGCCGTTGAATTTGCAGAAGATTCTAAAACTCAGGGCTGGAAAGATCTTCTAGATCAACAAATTTCAACAAAAGATGTTGTTGTAGGAATAGCTGCTTCAGGCACTACTCCATATGTAATTTCAGCTCTAGAAATGTGTAATAAAAATAAGATTATTACGGGATGTATAACCTGTAATAAAAATTCTCCCTTAAGTACTACTGCATTGTATCCTATAGAAACAGTTGTTGGACCTGAATTTATAACTGGAAGCTCAAGAATGAAAGCTGGAACTGCTCAAAAAATGGTTTTGAACATGATCTCTACAACTACGATGATTCTATTAGGAAAAGTTAAAGGTAATAAAATGATTGATATGCAGCTATCTAATGACAAACTAGTAAATAGAGGTATTATGATGCTTTGCAAAGAACTTCATATTAATAAAACAAAGGCCAGCCAATTATTACAAGAATACGGAAGTGTAAGAAAAGCTATTAAAAACTATAAATAATGGCAATAAATCAAGACCTAGCAGCCAATGGATTACAAAAATTACTAATTTTATTAGGACTATTAATTGCTTCTCCCCTCCTACTTACACTCTCTTTTAAGGCATTAAAATTATACAAAGAAGGGCCACTTTTTTATATTAGTATTTTAGGAGTAATTCTTTCCTCTTTACTAATTATTTTTACATTATTTTTTGCCTTCAAAACGTTTAAAACCCTACTAGATGCACTTTTTTCAGATAAATAATCATGAAAAATAAATTTTATAAATTAATTCATTGGGAATACTGGCCTATGTTAATGTTTTATATGCCTAATATTCCTTTAGCACTCTATTATGCTATTCGCACAAAAAGTTTTGTTTTTTATACAGCTACAAATCCTGGATTAAAAAACGCAGGTATTGGATCAGAATCTAAATTCAACACCCTACAAATGATTCCGAGAAAATACGTCCCAAAATCAATTCTTCACAGAAAAAATCAGGATATAAAGATCACCTTACAAGAAATAAATAATAGGGGAATCAGTTTTCCTCTCATTATTAAACCTGATGTTGGTTTTAGGGGTTTATTGGTAAAAAAAATTAAAACAAAACATCACTTATAAATCATTTAAAAAAATACTCTATTGATTTTATCATACAACAATTTATGTCACATGAATATGAATGTGGTATTTTTTATTACAGATATCCTTACCATAAAAAAGGGACAATTTCTTCCCTTACTTTAAAAAAGTTTTTGTCTATTAAAGGGGATGGAAAATCAAGCTTATTGGAATTAGTTCATAAAGATAAGAGAGCTTCAATATACTATTCAACATTAAAAGAAGATACTACTATAGACTGGAATTTAATTCTAGAGAAAAATAGTGTAAAGAAGTTATCCTCAATTGGAAATCATTCAAAAGGAACTCAGTTTATTAATGGAAATCATTTAATAAATAAAAAAATAGAAACTATTTTAGACTCTATAAGTCATCAAATAGATGGATGGTATTACGGTCGTTTAGATATTAAATACAACAGTTTAAGAGAGCTATATGAAGGAAATTTTATGATAGTAGAGATAAATGGTATTTTGGCCGAACCAGGAAATATTTATGATGCAAATAAAATCAATTATTTTAAAGCATTAAAAATTATTAGAGATCATTGGAAACACCTATTTAAAATTGCTAGATATAACAACCAAATTAGTGGAGTTAAATTAACTAAAACACTGCCATTTGTTAAGGAAATGATACAATTGCAGAAATATTCTACTGGTTTACAAAAAATAGATAAATAAATTAATTAGTTGAGCTTTACCGAGGGCTAGTAGGATTATAACCGAAACCATCATCAAGTAATTCTACATCTAATTTACTTACAATATAACCTATTGTTGCGAAATGATGTATTGCGTGGCTATGAGCTTGCATTAAAACTGCTTCAAGAAAATAATCTACAGTTACTTTTCCATCTCCTAATTCGTCAGTAACAGCAATTATTTGCTTAAAATCTTCTTCTGAGAGAGTTTTAAGTTTTGAAATAATATCATTAAAATAAGCAATACCACCTGAAGTAGTTTTTTCTGCTATCGGATTTCTTTCTCTTTGAGAAAAATCTACTTTTTGAGTATCTAATCCTAAAAAAATACAATTAAAAATATCTAAAATATGCCTTATATGTGTTCCGATACTGGAATAGTATGGAGGTGTGGAAGTATTACTATATTGTTCATCAGAAATGGAATTGAGTAAATTTACACCCCTACAAAGATTCTTTTCAATAGCGTTAATCATTAATTTTTCTGACAATTTAATATAAGGTTAATTTAATCTAGATGAAGCCTTTTTTTTTATAAAAATACATAAATGATAAACGTCAATTTAGAGAAGAAAAGAAAATCACTTTAAAAAAATAACAAATCTTGAGTTGCAATTTTTATCGAATTAACTTCTTGTATTTGATTCGTTTTGGCATGATATCTCCGCCCAAACGTTTCTTTTTATTTTCTTCATACTCTGAAAATGAACCTTCAAAGAAATATACTTGGCTATCACCTTCAAAAGCTAAAATATGTGTACATACTCTATCTAAAAACCACCTATCATGACTTATAACCACTGCACAACCTGCAAAATTCTCTAAACCTTCTTCCAGTGCTCTCAGAGTGTTTACATCTAAATCATTAGTTGGCTCATCTAATAATAAAACGTTCCCCTCTTCTTTAAGGGTCATTGCTAGGTGCAATCTATTTCTCTCTCCTCCAGACAGCGTACTAACTTTTTTATTTTGTTCACTTCCTGAAAAATTAAAACGACTCAAGTAAGCTCTCGAATTAACTTGCTTTCCTCCCATTATTACTAAATCTTGTCCATCAGAAAAGTTTTGCCAAATAGATTTTTCTGTATCAATGTTTGAGTGTGCTTGATCTACATAGGCTATCTTAGCTGTTGAACCAACATTAAAATTCCCTTTGTCAGCATTTTCCTCACCCATAATCATTTTAAAAATAGTGGTTTTTCCTGCACCATTTGGCCCAATAATTCCAACAATTCCAGCCTGCGGTAAATTAAACTCTAAATTTTCATAAAGTAATTTATCTCCGAATGCTTTAGATACACCTGAAGCTTCAATAACATTAGTTCCTAATCTAGGACCGTTTGGGATAAATATTTCTAATTTCTCTTCCTGTTGTTTTTGATCTTGACTCATTAAACGCTCATAACTTTTTAAACGAGCTTTCTGTTTCGTTTGTCTTCCCTTTGCTCCTTGTCTAACCCAATCGAGTTCTCGTTCTAGCGTTTTTTGTCTCTTTGATGCTGTATTGCTCTCTTGAGCTAATCTTTTAGATTTCTGATCTAGCCAAGATGAATAGTTTCCTTTCCATGGAATTCCCTCTCCTCTGTCTAGTTCTAATATCCAACCAGCTACATTATCTAAGAAATATCTATCGTGAGTTACAGCTATTACAGTTCCTTTGTATTGAGCTAAATGATGTTCTAACCAATGAACAGATTCTGCATCTAAATGGTTAGTTGGTTCATCTAGTAATAAAATTTCAGGTTCTTGTAAAAGTAATCTACACAAGGCAACTCTCCTTTTTTCACCACCAGAAAGTATACCAATTTTTTTATCAGAATCAGGGGTTCTTAGGGCATCCATCGCTATCTCTAGTTTAGTGTCCAACTCCCATGCATTAGAGGCATCAATTTTATCCTGCAAATCAGCTTGCTGTGCCATTAACTTATCCATCCTATCTGCATCGGAATATACTTCCTCTAATCCAAATAATTCGTTTATTTTATTGTATTCATCTAAGATAGCTACTGTCTCTGCAACACCCTCCTTTACTACCTCCATAACAGTTTTTTCTGGATCTAGTTTGGGCTCTTGCTCTAAATATCCAACTTTGTATCCTGGAGAAAAAGTAACATCTCCCTGAAAGTTTTTCTCAACTCCAGCTATAATTTTTAAAAGTGTAGACTTCCCTGATCCATTTAATCCAAGGATCCCAATTTTAGCTCCATAAAAGAAACTTAAGTAAATATTTTTTAAAACTTGTTTATTTGTACTTTGGTAAGTTTTATTAACTCCAGACATGGAGAAAATAACTTTTTTATCATCAGACATTTAATGGTAATTTAAAATTAAATAAAACTAGACTCTTCCTTTTAATGCATTGAATACCCATGCAATAGCAAAAAAACCAATTCCTACTGATGCAAATCCCCATCCTGCTACATCGTCATATCTAAACGCTCCTAGGCCTATCAATGCTAAACCTACAACTATCATGATGATTGTGGCCCATGCTAAAACTCCATTTTTATCCATTGGTATTAATTTAAGTTACTAAAGTTATGAAAACTTTAGTAGTTGGTTAGAAAAACAAATGTCGACATTTTTTTGAAGTTATACTATTCAAGAAATGGTATTTTGTTCTATTAGAAATTTGTAGGATAGATCATTAAAAAATAGTTTCAAAAAACTATAAAGAAGCGGCTAATCTGCATCCTTGATCTATAGCTCTTTTAGCGTCTAACTCATCTGCTATATCTGCACCTCCTATGATATGAATACTTTTTCCTGATGATTCTAAAGCGGTATATAATTCTTTGAGAGGAGTTTGTCCTGCACAAATTATAACATTGTCTACTTCTAGAATTTTTGATTGTTCTCCTTTAGAATAATGAAGACCTTGGTCATCTATCTTAGTGTACTGAACTTCATTGATAAATTGTACGTTTTGCTTTTTTAAATTAGCTCGATGAATCCAACCAGTTGTTTTTCCTAAATTACCTCCAAATTTACCCTTACTCCTTTTAAACATAAAAATTTCTCGTTTTGCAGATGGAAAAGAAGGCTGCACTCCAGCTATACCACCTCTAGCCTCAATATCTTTATCAATTCCCCATTCTGCCAACCAAGTATCTATATCTAATGTACTAGAGTTTCCCTGATGAAGAAGAAATTCAGATACATCAAACCCAATTCCTCCTGCTCCAATTACAGCAACTCTTTTACCAACTTGTTTTTTATGTTTCAAAACATCTAAATAACTTACAACTTTACGGTGGTTTATTCCTTTAATATTTGGTGTTCTTGGTGTAATTCCTGTTGCAATAATTATTTCTTCAAAATCTGATTTTTCTAAATCATTTCTAGATACTCTTTTATTAAGTATTAACTCAACATTATGCAATTCCAACTGATTTTTATAGTATCGAATAGTTTCGTGAAATTCTTCTTTTCCAGGAATTTGTTTTGCCATATTGAATTGTCCTCCAACTTCAGATTCTGAGTCAAAAAGGGTTACATGATGTCCTCTTTGAGCTGCTATTGTAGCTACCGAAAGCCCAGCAGGACCAGCACCAACTACTGCTATTTTTTTTGCAACTGATGCCATATCATAATTGAATTCTGTTTCATGACAAGCTCTTGGATTTACCAAACAACTTGCTACTTTTTGTTTAAAAACATGATCTAGACAGGCTTGATTACAGGCAATACAGGTATTAATTTCTTCTGACTTCTCGTTAGCTGCTTTATTTACCCAATGAGAATCAGCTAAAAAAGGACGTGCCATAGAAATCATATCTGCATCTCCTCTAGCTAAAACTTCTTCAGCTGTCGCTGGCATATTTATTCTATTAGAGGTAACTAATGGAATAGACACCTCCTCTTTCATTTTTTTAGTAACCCATGTAAATGCTGCTCTTGGAACAGAAGTAGCTATCGTAGGAATTCTAGCCTCATGCCAACCTATTCCTGTATTAATGATGGTAGCTCCTGCCTTTTCAATTTCTTTTGCAAGCTGAACTACTTCTTCCCATGTACTCCCTTTTTCTATGAGATCTAACATTGAAAGCCTATAAATGATAATAAAATCTTTACCAACCGCTTCTCTAACAGATTTTACCAATGTAACTGGTAATCTCATTCTATTGGCATATGAACCTCCCCATTTATCTTTTCTTTTATTGGTGTGAGTTGCAATAAATTGATTAATTAGATATCCTTCTGATCCCATAATCTCAACACCATCATATCCTGCAATTTTTGAATATTTAGCACAATTCACAAAATCTCGTATTGTCCTATTTATTCCAGACTTAGTTAACTTGAAAGGTTTAAAAGGTGTGATTGGAGATTTAATTTTAGAGGGAGCAACATTAAAAGGATGGTAACCATAACGACCAGCATGTAATATCTGCATGCATATTTTTCCACCCTCATCATGAACAGCTTTGGTGATTTTTTGATGATGAATTGCATGTTTTTTTGAAGACATCCTAGCTGAAAAAGGGCCTGTCCATCCTTGAATATTTGGAGAGATTCCTCCAGTTATGATTAGCCCCACGCCTCCTTTAGCTCTCTCAGCATAATAAGCTGATATTCTTTCAAGACCATTTTTTTCTTCTTCCAAACCCGTATGCATTGAGCCCATTAAAATTCTATTTTTTAATGTTGTAAAACCTAAATCTAATGGCTCAAAAATGTGTGGATATTTCATAAAAATGGATTGTAATTTATTATGCATGCATAGCACTTGCAAGTTAAACTTATTTTTATGAAAAGCAAAGAATTAATTAGGAGGCTTTAAGAAAAAGTTTAAAATAAATCTACAGGAACATCTATCACTATCAACTTTGCATCACTAATAGCTCTTAAAGAAACTTTATTTGTCATGGTAACACCAAGAGCATCTCTGTGATTCAACTCTTCGTTTTCTATCACCACCTTTCCACTTATTACAAAGAAGTAAGCAGCATTATGTAAATTATATTTCAAATACACTCCCGCATCTAAATCTATGATAGAAATATAAGCTTGTTGATTTATAGTCAAGCTACCTTTAACTTGATTAGTTCTTGGTGAAACTAGTGTTTGAAATTTATTTCTTCTATTCTCAGGATTAAATATCTTTTGATTATAGGATGGAGTAATTCCTAGCTTCTCAGGCATGATCCAAAGTTGTAGAAAATGTACCTCATCTGTTTTGCTATCATTAAATTCTGAATGAGTTAATCCTGTTCCTGCACTCATTACTTGCACTTCATTAACCTCTAAAGAACGAATATTATTCATGCTATCTTTGTGAGATAATGTTCCTTTTAAAGGAATAGATATAATCTCCATATTCTGATGAGGATGAGTTCCAAAACCCATTTTAGGTTGAACAATATCATCATTCAGAACTCTCAATGCTCCAAAATTCATTCTATCAGAATTGTAATAATTGGCAAAACTAAATGAATGGTTACTTTTTAACCAGCCATGATCAGCCAAACCTCTAGAATTAGCGCTATGTTTTATTTTATGCATGATAATTTAATCCCCATGGAATATATTTATTGAAATTTTTTTACCTCAACTTATCTAACAACCTACTTAAAGTTGTTGCTTCTTTTTCGGTAAGGTTATTTAAAAACCCAAGCTTAGTATTAGTATCTATGGTAGATAGTAATCTTAAACCTGTTTTATTTATATTTATAAAAACTACTCTTCTATCATCGTTACAACGAATTCTTTCAATCAATTTCTTCTCGCATAACTTATCCATTAAACGAGTAGCATTTGGTGCCCTATCAATCATTCTGTCTTTAATTACTTGAACTTTTATTGGTTCTTCAGCACCGCGTAAAATCCTTAATATATTGTATTGTTGGGGAGATATACCGAAGGGTCTGAAAAATTCATTTTCATAACTATTAATCCAGTTGGCAGTGTATTTAATATTAATTAAAGCCTTAATTTTATTATTCTCAAATCTAGAGTTTATGTCTTTGGATATATCTCCCATGATTTTATTTTTTAATCATTAAACAAGGGGGGAAAAATATTTAATATAAAGCTATAAAAAAATATTTTATATTCCAAGGAATATAATTTTTTTGTAATTAATTAAACTTTACAATACATCTTTGTAAAAAAAAGACAAACTTTTGTAAATTCGCTACAAATACTATTTTCATGGATATCAACTTCAACAAAAATGAAGATCATAACAAACTTTTAATAAGTGAACTTAAAAAAAGATTGGTAAAAGTGAAACTAGGTGGTGGTCAAGAAAGAATTAGCAAACATCACGAGAAAGGAAAAATGACCGCTAGAGAACGTATAGATTACCTGTTAGATCCCAAAACTAAAAGTATAGAGATTGGCGCTTTTGCAGGTGAACAGATGTATCAGGAACATGGTGGATGCCCTTCGGGAGGTGTAGTTGTAAAAATAGGCTATATTCAAAAAAAACAATGTATTGTAGTGGCCAATGACGCTACTGTTAAAGCAGGCGCTTGGTTTCCTATTACTGGAAAAAAAAACTTACGCGCTCAAGAAATTGCCATTGAAAATAAACTACCAATAATCTATTTAGTAGATAGTGCTGGAGTATACTTGCCGCTACAGGACGAAATATTTCCAGATAAAGAACATTTTGGGCGAATTTTTAGAAATAATGCTGTCATGAGTAGTCTAGGAATTACTCAAATTTCTGCTGTTATGGGAAGTTGTGTTGCAGGCGGTGCCTATTTACCTATTATGAGTGATGAAGCTTTGATTGTAGATAAAACTGGTAGCATTTTTTTAGCAGGAAGTTATTTAGTGAAGGCGGCTATTGGAGAAAGTATTGATAATGAAACATTAGGTGGTGCAACAACCCATTGTGAAATCTCTGGAGTAACCGATTATAAAGCAAAAGATGATAAAGATGCTCTAGACACCATTAAAAATATTCTTGGTAAAATTGGTGACCATGATACTGCTGGATTTAATAGAATAGAGCCGGTTAAACCTTCAGAAAAAGAAGAGGAGATTCTTGGAATTCTTCCAAAACTTAGAACTGAGCAATACGATATGAAGGAAATTATTAAACGTATTGTTGATAATTCTGAATTTGAAGAATATAAAGAAGGGTTTGGAAAAACAATTATTACCGCTTATGCACGCATAGATGGATGGGCAGTAGGTATTGTTGCCAATCAAAGAAAAGTAGTAAAAACAAAAAAGGGAGAAATGCAATTTGGAGGTGTTATTTACTCTGATTCTGCAGATAAAGCTACCCGATTTATTGCCAACTGTAATCAGAAAAAAATTCCTTTATTATTTCTACAAGATGTTACTGGTTTTATGGTAGGTTCTAAATCTGAACATGGTGGAATTATAAAAGATGGCGCTAAGATGGTGAATGCAGTTAGCAATTCTGTAGTTCCAAAATTTACAATTATTATTGGAAATTCTTATGGAGCAGGAAATTATGCGATGTGCGGTAAAGCATACGACCCTAGATTAATTGCATCATGGCCAAGTGCAGAATTAGCTGTAATGAGTGGGAATTCAGCTGCAAAGGTATTATTACAAATTGAGAAAGCTTCTTTAAAAAAGAAAGGTGAAAAAATTACGTCTGAAAAAGAATATGAATTATTTGAAAAAATAAAATCTCGCTATGATCATCAAATATCTCCTTATTATGCTGCTGCTAGAATTTGGACCGATGGAGTCATAAATCCATTAGACACTAGAACTTGGGTTTCAATGGGTATTGAAGCAGCAAACCACGCACCAATAGAGAGGAAGTTTAATTTAGGTGTTGTTCAAGTTTAATTAGTAAAAATGTAGTCTTTAATAAAAAGTTAATCATGGGAAGAGCATTCGAATTTAGAAAAGCAAGAAAAATGAAACGTTGGTCTGCAATGGCCAAAACATTTACAAGAATTGGGAAGGATATAGTGATGGCTGTAAAAGAGGGAGGACCAAACCCAGACACAAATTCTAGATTAAGAGCTGTTATGCAGAATGCTAAGGCTGCAAATATGCCAAAAGACAATGTAGAACGAGCTATTAAAAAAGCTACCGATAAGGATACCGCCAATTTTAAAGAAGTTTTATTTGAAGGCTATGCTCCCCACGGTATAGCTGTATTAATTGAAACCGCGACCGACAATAATAATAGAACTGTTGCTAATGTTAGAGCAATTTTTAATAAATGTGAAGGAAATTTTGGAACTTCAGGTTCAGTGGTTTTTATGTTTGATCATACGTGTAATTTTACTGTAAAAAAAGAGGATATTTCCATTGATATGGAAGAGTTAGAATTAGAACTCATTGATTTTGATGTGGAAGAGGTATTTGATGATGAAGAAGGAATCATTATATATGCTCCATTCGAACAATTTGGTGCCATTCAATCTTTCTTTGAAAAAGAAAATGTAGAAATTATATCTTCAGGTTTTGAAAGGATTCCAACCTCCACAACAAAGTTAACAGAAGACCAACAAGCTGATGTTGAGAAATTATTGGAAAAACTAGAAGAAGATGATGATGTGCAAAATGTTTACCACTCTTTAGAAGTATAACAGCAAACTAATCACAACAAGTCCAGAGTTTTAAAACGTTGTATTTTACCAGATCCTGTCTCTATAAATTTTGGAATAAAGAAAATTTCTTTAGGAATTTCAAATCTAGACAACCTTGAAAAGTGTTTTTTTGCTATTTGATAATTTTCACCTTCAATAACTAGTATGCATTTTTCACCTAATATTTCATCCGGAATTCCAGCTATAAAAAATCGTGAATGTATAGTGTGTGATAATTTTTGTTCAATTTCTTCTGGATGTAATTTCACCCCTCCTGAATTGATAACATGATCTAAACGACCTTTCCAATTAAATTCAGTTTTAGAAACAACCTCTACTACATCATTAGTAATGATATTTACATCAGATATTTTTGGAGCATTTATAACTAGACAACTTCTTTTATCTTTTGAAATAGTGACATCAGGTAATGTTTTGTATACAGATTCTGACTCAAGTTCTAATTTGGTGAATTTATTTAACTTCTTAATAGCAACATGAGTAATTGTTTCTGTCATCCCATAGGTAGCATAACATTTTGTGTCAACAGTTTGAATGGCAATGTTTAAATCTCTAGAAACCACTCCTCCACCAACAATCAACGTTTTTATTTGGTCAATTTGTGAAATTGAATTTCTTAGTTGTAAAGGCACCATTGCAGAAAAGTCATATTCTTTTGTGATTTCTTGTAATGGATTAGAGGTAGATTCTATTACATCTAAATCCCAACCAAGTGATAGCGCTCTAACCAACATCATTTTTCCGGCAATAAATTTGATAGGCAAGCAACATAATGCTTTTGTGTTCTCTCCTAATTGAAAATAACGACCAGTAGCTAAAGCCGAATTTATCATAAAATCCTTGCGAAGTTTAATAGTTTTAGGAATACCCGTAGATCCAGAAGTATTAACTAATACATAGTGGGCATCAGAAAACCATTCTTTTAAAAACTGATTGATTTCTTTTGAAATTGATTGAGAAAACTGAACAAGTTCCTCAGAATTTGAAAATATTTTTCCATTAATTTGGAAACTTGTATGGAAGCTATTCGATTTCAATAAGTGAGGGTTTTTCTAGCTTTCCAAAAATTTTCTCTTTCCAATTAGACCAACCATACTTTTTAGAAAAAATTAAAAATACAATTGGATACAACACAACTACGGGTAAAAACATTTCTACACCAAGAGAAGGTTCAGAGACATCAATAAAAAGGGCTTCTGTCTGAAAAACAGTCCAATCTGTTGTAACAAATAAAGCTGCTAATATATTGTTAACTGCATGCATCCCCATAGCCAACTCAATTCCGTCATCCATAAGGGTAACTATCCCAAAAAAGAATCCAGTCCCTATGTAAAATACCAAGGCGATATATCCTAGTTTTTCTATCTCAGGATTCAACCCGTGCAATAAACCAAAGACAACTGACATAATAATTAATGGTGCCCATTTATTTTTAATCCATAATGCAAGACCCTGCATATAGTAACCTCTAAATAATAATTCCTCTAAACTTGTTTGTAAGGGCATAAAAACAATAGCAACAAAACAGAGCGTAAAAAATGGGATGGGTTTAAAGTTCCAAACATATTTTTCTGGAGAGAGTATGATATCTGATCCTAAAAAAAATATTGTAACTAATCCCCAAATGAAAATACCAAAAAAGAAACGACTCCAATCTATTTTTTTTCTTGAAGTTATTATCCATCTAATTTTTTTCTTATGAATAGATTTTACCAATGGAATAAATAATAACAATGGAATTATAAATGATAGTAGTATAAGAAAAAGATATAAATTAGAATCAATCCCTAAGTCAGCAAATGAATTCTGCCCGCTTTCCGAAAACCTCTGCATGTCTTTACCTGAAGCAATAAAAGCTTTTATTGTAATGGGAATTTGACCTAAAGTACTTCCTAAAAAAACGATAAAAAACATTACAACATACATCCATGATTCATTTTTACCCTTGTAGCCTGTTTGTAAAAAATTCATATTAAATTAAAATTCCAGTTTTTATTATCTTTATAATAAAGTCCTCCTTTGTTGACCTCTAAAGGACTATCAAAGTTGTTAGTAAATAAACCTCCCGTTCCCAGACCCTGAGGCATACTACTTTTTAAAGTTGCAGTCCATTGAGCTATGGCATTTAAACCAATATTACTTTCTAAAGCACTAGTAACCCACCAACCTATACCAGATTTTTTGGCTAACTCTATCCATTCTAAACTCTCTTTAAACCCACCAACTAAACTAGGCTTTAAAATGATATATTGAGGTTTTATTATTTGTAGCATTTTTGTTCTCTTAGTTACATCAAACACCCCAATTAATTCTTCATCTAAAGCTATTGGTAAGGGGGTTTCTTCGCAAAGTAATGCCATTTCTTGATAGTGCCCCTGACGGATAGGTTGTTCTATTGAATGCAAATCATAATTTGATAATATCTTTAATTTCTCCAAAGCTTCTGATGGCTTAAAAGCACCATTAGCATCTACCCGTAATTCTATATCTTTAATTGAAAACTCTTTTCTTATGGATGCTATTAACTGAATTTCTGTTGCAAAGTCTATGGCTCCAATTTTCATTTTTAGACAACGAAACCCTTCAGCTATCTTCTCTTTTATTTGATCATTCATAAATTCACGATCTCCCATCCAAATTAGACCATTAATATCTATAGCTTTATTGGATTCTGTGAAGTTAGAAACAAATAATTTAAAAGGTGATGGTGATTGGAGCGACAGAAACGCTTGTTCTAATCCAATTTGGATACTAGGAAAATGAATTGTTTTTGCTAAAAGAATATCTAAGCCTAATTCAATATTATTACAAACCCATTTTAGTTTGTCCTCATAATCGGGCCTATCATCTATACTTAATCCTCTAAAAAGACCACATTCTCCTACTCCAAATTCACCTTCTTTAGAAAGGTATAAAAACCAAGTTTCTTTAGTTTTTAAAATACCTCTTGAGGTTCCACTAGGTGTTTTAAATTGTAAAATATATTTGTAGTAAGTTGCTTTAATCAAAATATTTATTTTTCAGCAAAGGCTTTAAAATTATTCAAAGAAACCTCATCAATATTTTTAAATTTAGATTTAAAAAAAGGCAATACACATCCTAAGATATAACTTTTTGCCTGGTAACTAGCACTCAAATGAATAATCGTGGAATTCCCCTCAGCTGTAAAAGAATATTCATCTCTTTCAATTACTCCATCCCTATCAAAAAAAAGGGTTAACTTTTCATTCTTAACATACGCCAATACTTTCTCTTTCACAATGGTAGTTTGATCATTATGTTGAATGAGAATATTATAACTACTTCCAGTAATACCAGGCTTTTGGTCAACTATTTCTACAGAACTATATTCTGGGTTCCAATTAGTTATTGTTGAAACATTTGTAAACAAGGCAAACGTATCATCCACAGGTTTTAAAATGGTTATTTGAGAATCATAACTACTGTCTTTAATTATTAAACCGGTACTAAAAAATAATACTGAGAGAATAACTAAGAATGTAATAACAATTTTTACTGTTTTCATGAATTATATATGACTAGTTTAAAATTACAACACTTGACCCAAGCCCAAAAGAACAGAAAATAGAAATGTACTTAAAGCTACTTTTTTTAATTCTGCATCTAACCTAAGTTCTTCTTTATTGTTGTAAACAAATAAAGCATGGATTACTAACGGAATATAAGCTAAAAGAAATATAAATTGAACTGTTTTTGTAAAAGTAAGAACTACATAACTTACGGCGCTAATAAACGAGAGCAATAGTAAGCTGTAATGATATCTTTTAGCTGCTTTTAGACCTATTTTGACAACGATTGTATTTTTATTTGATTTTTTATCATTTTGATAATCTCTCATATTATTGAGATTTAACACAGCTGTGCTTAATAGACCAATTGAAATAGCAGGTAATGTTAGAAGAAAATAAATTTCTTTTGTAAATAAAAAATAACTTCCTAAAACACTTAGTAATCCAAAAAAAAGAAATACAAATACATCACCAAAGCCGCTATAACCGTAGGCTAAATCACCAACGGTATATTTTATAGCTGCTACTATAGAAACTATTCCTAGAACGAAAAACAATAATGAATATCCAAAATTACTTAGACCAAAGGACTCATAAATGAGAAAAAGAGCAAAAATAATAGTTAGAATAACCGAAATCAAAATTGCTTTTTTCATTTGCTTTGGAGAAATCTTACCTGAACTCACCATTCTTTCCTCTCCTATTCTAATGGCATCAGTACCTTTGACTCCATCACCATAATCATTGGCAAAATTTGAAATTACTTGAAAACCAATAGTTGTAAGTATAGCCAAACTAAAAATAACACCGTTAAATAAACCATCTGACATAGCTAAAAAACCTCCTAAAATAATTCCTGAAATAGACAATGGTAAGGTTCTAAGTCTAGCAGCTTTGATAAAATTTTTTATAATCATGGATGGTAATTGTTTCTTCTATGAGAATTATAAATTATCAGCCTCTGCAATTAATTCAGCAATATCTTTAACTATGATTTGAGATTCTTTCTCATGAAACTTAACACCGTCTGTCATCATTGTATTACAATAAGGACATCCTGTCGCAATTATTTTTGCATTTGTTTCCAATGCTTGTTCTGTTCTTAGAATATTAATTTCTTTATCTCCTTTTTCTGCATCTTTAAACATTTGAGCTCCTCCTGCACCACAACATAAAGCTCTGTTTTTATGTTGTTTCATCTCTTTAAGTTGAACTCCTAATTTTCTTATAATATCTCTTGGAGATTCATAGACACCGTTCCCTCTTCCTAAATAACAAGGATCATGATAGGTAACCTGTTTACCCTTTAAGGATTTTTTTATTTCTAATCTGCCTTCCTCTACTAATTTCTTTATGTATTGTGTGTGATGGTACACCTCATAATTCCCACCTAATTCTGGATATTCATTTTTTAATGTATTAAATGAATGTGGATCTGTACAAACTATCGTTTTAACTTCGTATGAGTTTAATATTTCAATATTAGATATCGCTTGCATTTGAAAAAGAAATTCATTTCCTGCTCTTTTAGCAGCATCTCCGGTTGAACTCTCTTCTGTTCCTAAAACTGCAAAGTCAACATTTGCTTTGTGTAATAGCTTAACAAATGCTCTAGTAATTTTTTTTGCCCTGTCATCATAACTTCCTGCTGCTCCAACCCAAAATAAAACTTCTGGTTTTTTTCCTTGGGACATCATTTCTGCCATTGTTGGTACATTCATATTTGTTGCTTTTATTCGTCTTTCCAGTTTAATCTATCTTGTTGATTGTACTGCCATGGAGCACCATTATTTTCAATATTAGTCATCATCATGTTCAATTCTTGTGGTGCAGCAGACTGCTCCATAACTAAGAATCTTCTCATATCCATTATGATAGACAATGGATCTATATCTATAGGACATTCCTCTACACAAGCATTACAGCTGGTACATGCCCACAATTCCTCAGGTGTAATATAATCATTGAGTAATTGCTTACCATCTTCTTTAAAAGTACCTTTATTACTATCTATATTTCTACCAACTTCCTCTAATCGGTCTCTGGTTTTCATCATAATAGCTCTTGGTGACAGTTCTTTACCTGTCATATTAGCTGGACAAGAAGAAGTACATCTACCACATTCTGTACAGGTGTATGCATTAAGTAATTGCACCCAACTTAAATCAGTAACATCACTAGCTCCAAATTTTTCAGGAATTTCCTCCTCTGCACCTTCCTCTGGTATGGCGTACGGATCTGTATCAGGATCCATCATCATTCTTACTTCTTTGGTTACTGATGATAGATTGTTAAATTGGCCTTTAGGCTGAAGATTTGCATAAAACGTATTTGGAAAAGCTAATAAAATGTGTAAATGTTTTGAATAATATAAATAATTTAAAAAAATTAAAATACCAATGATATGAGCCCACCAGGCTTTATGCTCTATACTAGAGAGAGTTTCGAGTGAATACTCTGAAAACCAAGGCGCTACAAATTGACTTATAGGGTTTCCAAAACCCGCCTGTTGAAATGAATAATCTGTTGCATTCATGAGGATGAATAAAGACATCAAAACAATTTCAAAGTAGAGAATTAAGTTACCGTCATTTTTTGGCCAACCTTTCATTTCTTTGCTCATAAATCTCTTTAACTGAACAATATTTCTTCTCAACCAAAATATAATTACGGCTACTAAAACGAGAAATGCTAAAATTTCAAATGTTCCAATTAAAAAACCATATATAGAATTTCCAAGAAGTGGTTGAAAAACCCTGTGAGTACCAAACAATCCGTCAATAATAATTTCTAAAACTTCAATGTTAATTACAACAAAACCTATGTATACAACTATATGTAAAAATCCAGCTATTGGTCTACTAACCATTTTTGATTGCCCTAAAGCAATTCTTGCCATATTTTTCCACCTTTCAAGTTTATTATCAGACCTATCTAGGTCTTTACCAAGTTTGATGTTTCTTACCAATTTTAATACATTAGAAACAAAAAAACCGATTCCTAAAAGCAATGCTATCGCAAAAATCACATTTGGTAAATAATCCATTTAATTATTTTTTATTTGATGTAAATCGTTTTACTACTATTAATAACTCTAAAAATTACTCATTGGAATTATCTTTTTTACTTTCTTCCTTCATGTAAGGTTTTGCTTTCTTACCAAATAACGAAAAGTGAACAAATCTTTTTGGGTTTAACTTCATCTCTTTAAGTAATTCCTCTAGTTCTTTAGAAGCGTTTGTTAAATTTTCATACATTGCGTTATCAGTTGCTAACTTACCAAGTGAACCCTGACCATTTTCTATGTTAACAAGCAATCCATTTACATTTTCAAGTGTAATTTGAAGCGTTCTTACAGTCTGTCCAAAATCTACACTTGCAAGAGTGTCAGAAACTTTAGATATATTTTCAGTAATTCTTTTTGTGTTTTGAAGTGTTATATCTATATCTGCCTTTGAAGCATCTACTATGTTGTTAAAAGACTCAATTGAAGTAGTCATTGAACCAACAGTTGATTCTAGACCTAAAATTGTTCTTTTAAAACTATCTCTAGATTCTAGATCTAAAACATCGTTTAATGCTATTAGCAATGAATCTGCACCTATAATAACACGTTCTATTTTGGTTTTAAGAGGGTTTAACGTTTTTTCTACTGAAGTAAATATATCTGACTCTACCTCGCCAATCAAATAATCTCCAGAAACAGCAATTTCCCCATCATAACTTGGGATAATTGCAAGTGATTCTCCTCCTATAATACTTGTGGAATAAATTTTAGCAACACTATTTTTTGAAAACTCAAAGTTATTATCTAAGGCAATTTCTACTACCAATTTACCTTTTTTCACAGTGTCTGTATTGAAGGTAATTTCTGATACTTTTCCAACTTGTAAACCATTTATACTAACGGTACTGGCTTTGTTGAGTCCTTGGATATTATCATATTCTATATAAAAAACTCTTGAGGCTGGTTCTAAAAGGTTTTGACCTTTCAAAAAATTAAAACCCCAATAGCCCAAACATAAAATTATAATCGCAGCTACACCTGTTTTTAACTCTTTAGACATTTTTTAAATTTTTATTACAATAATACTACTATTTTTTGTGAGATAACAGGAAAAAGAACTATTTCAAAACCTCGGTAAGAGATACTTTTTTTCCTTTCTTAAAAGCCGCTATGTAAGCATCTGAATACCCTTTGCTTTTTGCTTTTAAAAGTGAGTTTTTTACTTTGTTGTAAATAGTAGTAACTCCAAAATAATATTTATAATAAGACCCAACTTTTACTCTTTGAACGTTTTTTAACCCCTTAAAATTGTATGATTTTAGTTCGATTTTATTTTTACTTGAAGCTATTTGAATTTTAAAAATAACCTCTTCTTCTAACTTATCTTCGTCTCTAATAGTAGCATCAACTTTGCTGTTTTCAATAGAAATCTGATCATTGACAACTACAGTATTTAGCTTTAATTGATTGTAATATTTCTTGATGGATCTAGCTATTTCTTTAGCCATCTTTTGTTGACCGCTTTTAGAATTTAAAAACTTTCCTTCATTTTTATTCGTTAGAAAACCTAACTCTATCAACACACTAGGCATATAAGTCTGATGTAAAACTACAAAGCCTGCTTGTTTTACTCCTCTATTTTTTCTTTTTAAAGCTTTAGAAAAATTTTGTTGAATATCAGCAGCTAATAAAAAACTCTTATCTAGATTTTCCTCTTGCAATAACGTAAGTCCAAGAACAGACTCCTCTGAATTTGGGTCAAATCCTTTATATCTTTCTCTGTAATTATCCTCAAGAGAAATCACAGCATTTTCACGTTTAGCTACATCAAAATTTCTTTTATTAGCATGTAAACCTAGTACAAAAGTACCTGCTCCATATGCATTTGACGAATGAGAATCACAATGAATAGAGACAAATAAATCAGCTTTGGCTTTGTTGGCAATTTCGCCTCTTTTCCAAAGATTAATTAAAACATCTTTATCTCTAGTCAAGATTACTTTAATATCATTAATTTTTTGGAGTTCATTGCGAATTTCCTTGACAACTTTTAGTGCAATAGTTTTTTCTCGATAACCATTACCTATATTTCCTGGATCATTCCCACCGTGACCTGGGTCAAGTACCACAATAAATTTTTTATCTTGTGAATAAACAAGAGTTGTGTTTAAAAAAATAAATGAGAAAATAACTACTATGGCTAGGGTTATCTTGGTATCAAATTTGTCTTTATATGTAGTATGTATCAACAAAATTTAACTAATTTTGGCTATTCTAATTTGGTGCTTCAAATATTGAAGCATATTTTTACTCATACACAAAAATAGCATAATAAATATTGCAATCAAATCTGTCTTACATACTTTTAATTTTACTTCTATGTTGTTCTCTAACTAACATAAGATCACAGGATATAAAGCCAGAAGTTTTACCAATCCCGCTGATAACTAATGACAGTTTAGCAAAAACAACTTTTTTACCAACAACAACTATTAAAAAAGATACACTAATTTCACAAAAACAAGATAGCGTTCAAGTAGACAGTATTCGCCCAAAAGAAGCTATTACAGATTTAATTTCTCACATTGCTAAAGATTACACTACTCAAAATGTAAAAAACAAAACAGTTACACTCTACAACGAAGCTCAACTAGTATACACTGACATAGACTTAAAGGCTGGTATTATAGTAATAGACTACATAAAAAACACCCTGTTTGCCAAAGGTATCAAAGATAGTACAGGGTATAATCAAAGGCCTATATTTAAACAAGGTAGTCAAGAATCAGAACAAGATTCTATGATTTACAACTTCAAAACTAAAAAAGCGATCATTTACGGTATAAAAACCAAACAAGAACCTGAAATGTTTGTTTTGGGTGAGAAAGCTAAACGTGTTAATGATTCTACAATCTACATGCGAAAGATAAAATTCACAAGTTCAGACAAAGAAAAACCTGATTATTATATTGGAGTTAAAAAGGCGAAAGTAGTACCAAATAAAAAAATAGTTGCTGGATTAAGTAATCTTGTGATTGCTGATGTACCTACACCTGTTTTTCTTCCATTTGCTTATTTCCCATTGGGGAAAAACCGAACATCAGGTTTTATTTTTCCAGCGATTCAAACAAGTACGTCCAATAGAGGTATAGGAATACAGAATGGAGGATATTATTTTGCGGTAAATGATTATGTAGATCTTGAATTATTAGGGGATGTATATTCCAATGGAAGTTGGGGTTTTAGAACTAATTCTCAATATTATGTTAGGTATAAATTCTCAGGAGGTTTCAATCTAAGTTTTGAAAAATTAATTAGAAGTACTAGAGGTTTTGATGATTACTCAGAGGCAACCAACTTCAATGTTAGATGGAGTCACAGGCAAGATTCAAAATCTAGTCCAAGTTCTAATTTCAGTGCATCAGTAAATTTAGGGAGTAGCCAATATTATAGACAATCTTTAAATGAGTTTAATAACTCAAATTTTTTAACCAATACCTTTAGTTCTTCCATTTCATATCAAAAAACCTTTACTGGTACACCATTTAATATGAGTGCAAATGCTACTCATTCTCAAAACACAAATACAGGTACTGTTACTATGGCACTTCCTTCTCTTCAGGTTTCTATGAGTAGAATTTATCCATTTGCCGGGAAAGGTGGAATCAAAAAGAATCCACTTCAAAAAATGGGATTAACATACAATATGCAGGGTGAATACAGAATCAATACAAATGAAGATGATTTTTTTAAATCAGAAATGTTTAAGACAGCCAAAGCAGGAGTTCAACATAGGGCAGACGCAAGTACAAATATTACCTTACTAAATTACTTCACTTTATCTCCTCAAATTAACTATAGAGAGGTATGGAATTTTAAAAAAATTAACAAAGACTTTGACCCTTCAATACAAAATACAGATGGTTCTTTTGGAACTGTTGTTTCAGATACTATAAGTAGTTTTAGCAACTTTAGAGAGTTCAGTTCTGGCTTGAGTCTTTCTACCAATATTTATGGAACTTTTAATTTTAAAAAGGGACGGTTAAAAGCTATTAGACATACGGTTAGACCGTCAGTTTCCTTTTCTTATAGACCTGATTTTGCCGAAAGATATAACGAAACTGTTCAAAGTAATCTGGAAGGGACAGCATTTGAAACATACTCTCCTTTTGATGGTGGAATAGGGCTTTATGGCGTACCTGGATCTGGTTTAAGTAACACCATTGGACTTTCTCTAAATAATGTCATAGAGGGTAAGTTAGCGCCTGAAGATCCCGATAGCGATGAAGAAGACAAAAAAATCACAATTCTAAATAACTTAAATTTTAACTCGTCATATAATATAGCGGCAGATAGTTTACGATGGTCTCCAGTAAAAGCCTCTCTTGGTACAAGAATATTTAAAGATAAGCTTGCTCTAAATTTAAATGCCTCACTAGACCCTTATCAAATAAATGAAACAGGACAACGGATAGATAAATTTGTAAAAGGATTGTTTAGGTTAACTAGAGCTAATATGACTGCTAATTACACACTATCTAGTAAAGATTTTGATGGTCAAAATAATGAAAGTAATAATTCTGGAAATGGAAACCAAAATACACCAGATGTACTTGGTAAAAATATTAACCCTACAAATAGCTTTGCATCTAACTCTAATGACTCGCAGAATAATAGTAAAGAAGATGAGGTTACAGAACTTTATAAATCTAAAATTCCATGGAGTTTAAACCTTGCTTATTCTGCATCCTACGTTAATAACGGCATAAGAGATATCGGTATACAATCTCATTCGTTGATGTTTAGCGGGAATTTTGATTTAACACCTAAGTGGAAAGTGGGCTTTTCTTCTGGGTACGATATCCAAAGTGGTGGCTTCACTTTTACTAGAATGAATTTTTCTAGAGATCTAGATAGCTGGAAACTTAACTTTAATTGGGTGCCATTTGGAAACAATCAATCCTATGTGTTTTTTATTGGGGTTAAGGGAGTCTTGAGTGATCTTAAATACGAACAAAACAAACCTCCAGACAGAGTACTTTTTTAAAATAATAATATCATGAAAAAAATAATCAAAACTTCAAAAGCTCCAGCTCCAATTGGGCCATACAATCAAGCCGTATTGAGTGGTAACACGTTGTATACTTCTGGTCAAATTGCAATTGACCCATCTTCTGGAGAATTAAAAAATAACAGTATTCAAGAAGAAACTTCTTTAGTAATGGAAAATATGAAAGCTGTCTTGGCTGCTGCTAATATGACTTTTGAAAATGTAGTAAAAACCTCTATTTTTATTTCAGATATGAGAAGTTTTTCAGAAATAAATAAAGTTTATGGAAGCTATTTTAATGAGGAGTCCGCTCCAGCTAGAGAGACTGTTGAAGTTGCAAACCTACCAAAATTTGTAAATATTGAGATTAGCATGATAGCTGTTAAATAAAAAAAGTTGTCTATATATGAGACAACTTTTTTTATTTTTAGTATGTGCTTATTATGTTTATAAGGTTGCTGCATATTCAATTAAATCAACAATCTTAGTTGAATACCCAATCTCATTATCATACCAAGAAACTACTTTTACAAAATTATCATTTAAAGCAATTCCTGCACCAGCGTCAAATACAGAAGTTCTAGTTTCTCCTACAAAATCTTGTGATACAACTAGGTCTTCAGTATATCCTAAAACACCTTTCATTGGTCCGCTTTCTGAAGCAGCTTTCATAGCTAAACAAATGTCTTCATAAGAAGCTGGTTTCTCTAATTTCACAGTCAAGTCTACAACAGAAACATCCATAGTAGGGACTCTAAATGCCATTCCTGTTAATTTTCCATCCATAGAAGGTATTACTTTTCCTACTGCTTTTGCAGCACCTGTAGATGAAGGTATGATATTATGAATAGACGAACGACCTCCTCTCCAATCTTTCATGGAAGGACCATCAACAGTTTTTTGAGTTGCAGTAGCGGCGTGAACAGTAGTCATTAGTCCTTCAACAATACCAAAATTATCATTTAAAACTTTTGTAATAGGAGCTAAACAATTGGTAGTACACGATGCATTAGAAAAAATCTTCTGATCTGCTCTTAATTCTGTATTATTAACACCCATTACATACATAGGAGTATGATCTTTAGATGGAGCAGATAATACTACCTTTTTAGCACCGGCTTCTAGGTGTTTACCTGCTGTTTCCTCAGTTAAGAAAAAACCTGTAGACTCAATAACATAGTCAGCTCCTACTTCATCCCATTTTAAGTTGGCTGGATCTCTTTCAGCAGTAATTCTAATTAAATTACCATTAACTAATAATTTACCATCTTTAACTTCTACCTCTCCATCAAACTGCCCGTGAACAGAATCATATTTTAACATGTAAGCTAGATATTCTACATCTAATAAATCGTTGATTCCAACAATTTGAATATTTGATCTATTGATTGCAGATCTAAATGCTAATCTACCTATTCTACCAAAACCGTTTATTCCTACTTTAATCATTTTTTATTTAATTTATTTTTATATTATGTTGACATGATATCAGAAACTCTAAGGAGTTCTTTATTAATTTCATGCCCTCCAGTAATTGCCTCTTCTAGGTCTGTAGTTATTACTGTATTATTCTTAAGACCAATCATTAAATTGGTTTTATTTTCTATGATCATTTCTATTGCTTTCACGCCGAGCCTACTAGCTAAGACTCTATCAAAACAAGAGGGTGTACCTCCTCTTTGCATGTGCCCTAAAACTGAAACCCTAACGTCATATTCCGGCATATTTTCTTCAACATACTCAGCTAATTCAAAGACATTTTTTCCTGATTTATCACCCTCAGCCACTACAACTATACTTGAGGATTTACCCGATTTTCTACTTTTTACTAAAGATTCCAGTAACCTGTCTAATCCTAAATTTTCTTCTGGGATCAAAATTTCTTCTGCTCCAGCTCCAACACCAGCATTCAAAGCAATAAATCCAGCATCTCTACCCATTACTTCCACAAAGAATAATCTATTGTGAGAAGATGCTGTATCTCTAATTTTATCTATTGCATCTACTGCAGTATTTAAGGCAGTGTCATAACCAATAGTATGTGAGGTTCCGAAAATATCGTTATCTATAGTACCAGGTATTCCTATAACTGGAAAATTATATTCTTTATTAAAAACTACACCTCCAGTAAAAGATCCATCTCCCCCAATAACTACTAGACCATCTATGTTATTATCTTTTAATTGCTTAAACGCTTTCTTCCTTCCTTCAGGAGTTCTAAATTCATCAGATCTCGCAGATTTTAGTATGGTGCCTCCTTTGTTAATGATATTGTTAATATTTCTAGCAGTTAGCGTAGTAAAATCTCCTTCAATCATTCCTTGATACCCTCTGTACACCCCAATACATTCTTTACTGTAGTAGGCGCAAGTCCTTACTACTGAACGAATTGCAGCATTCATACCAGGAGAATCACCTCCTGATGTCATTACGGCTATTTTATTAATTTTTCCCATAATTTAAATGTAAAAATACTTATTAAAACTTACTTTGAACAAAAAAAAAACGAAATCGATTTCGGTTATTTTACTAGCAAAGTAGTATTATTTGTGAGTTAATTTCACTCTAATAAATTTACAGAAATAATATCAAAAATTTAATTGTTATTATTTTTGAAATTTAAAAGTCCTTTGTGATTAGATATGATTGAATCTTTTGTTTCAATCATTTTATTATTTTTTTTCTTCTTTAATCCGATTTTTTTTAACAAATCAGACAGCGAATTAAAATTAACTTGATAAGACAATCCTATCCCTTGAGTATATCCTTCCTCTTGAGCAGAATATTGAATTTCATTCTGTCTATTAAAAATTACACTTCTGAAATTACCTGATTCATTTAATAACACCTCAACTTTTACCTCCCCAACAACACTAGATTGTGTTTGAGCTCCAACAGGTACCCCAACCTTACCATTCACAATTATATTTTTACTAATTTGAGTGGTAAGTGATACATCAAATTGATCGTCTGTGATTAGCTCATCTTGAGGGCTTTGTATCCCTCCAGTTGAATAACCTAAATCTAATCTTACTGTATTACTACTTATAATATCTGACAAAATTGAACCTATTGCATTAGATGTTGTTCCAGTTAGTAGTTCACTTCCATTAATATTACCTCCATTTGGATTTGCGAATGTTCCTGCGGCAAGGAGTGTTAAAAATTGACGCATTTTTGAATTCACATCATTGTCATTTAACACAAAGTCTAACTCTGAAGCAATTGTAGAATTTGAGTTTTGAATTTCAATATCAAAATCTTGTTTAGAATTAAATAAACTACCTGAAATATTGGTAATCAAATCAACAGGTATTTTTCTATTTGTATTAAAATTCTCTAACAAGACAGCTGGATTGGCATTGGTTGTATACACTGCTGTTACATTTAAATTAGCCTCGTAAGGATTGCCACTCCATGCGATAGTTCCTCCTTTTAAAATAGTAAATGGTTTATTAACTATTCCTCCATATTTAAAGTTATAAATACCTGTATCTATTGTGTAATCTCCAAACATAGCAAACTTACCATTTGTATTGATTTCTATTCGTAAATCACCTAATCCTCTTCCACTTAGTTCACTTCCATTTACTTCATCTATTACTATTTGAGCTTGTGCATCTTTTGTGACCTCTAGGTCTATATTTAATGACACTCCTTCAATAGCATCTAAAGCTAATTTTTCTTGAAGTTCTTCTACTGTTTGCTCAGATTTAAAATGAATTAGCCTATACGTTTCTATCGATGCAATGTCTTTTAATGGAATCACAAAACTTGTATTGGGCATCGTTTTTGCATTTACATCTATGGTAATATTATTTGTTAAGCCGGTAATACTGGCGTTTCCTTGAATAAAACCTGTTCCATAGTATAAAGCCTCATCAGAATTTTCAGTGTCTAATACCAACAAGTTTGGTGTTAAAATATCAATATCTAAAGCCCATTGATCAAAATTTTGATGAGTTATAGTTCCATCTAAGACTCCTTTAGTCTGATATTTAGTATCTAATAAGTTAATATTGTTTAATTCAAAGGATTGGCCATTTAAACCAACAGTTGTGTCACCATCAAAATCAAAATCAATATTTAGATAAGGGAATTGTAATCCTGCATCTTTGAGCAATAACTTGCCTTCCATTTCAGGGTTTCTAAGAAACCCCCTCAAAGTAAAATCACCTGTAGCATCACCTCTTATTTTTGACAAGACGTCTTCACCTAAAGGACTAAAAGCATTTAACTCAAACTCTTCAAGATTAACACTAACATCTATTTTTGGTCTTGTTTCTGAAAAATCCAAGGAGCCTATGGCAGAAATACTTTTTACTTGCTCTCTTTCTAAAGAAAAGTTAACATCATATTTTTCATAAGAGCTTTCACCTTCAATATTTAAAGATAAATCACCTTGTTTAAAATTATTAATTTCAAAATCTTCAACCGACAGATTTCCTTTTGGTCCGTAGACACCTTCCTTTTGATAAATAGTTACAGTACCGTCTAACTTTCCCTTTAATTTTAGGCTATCTATTGTTGGTAAAAAACTTTTTAAATATACATTTGTAAAATCTATATCAATATTTTTAAATGTAGAGTCTCTAACAGTTCCTTTGAAATTAATTTCTTGTTCATTGGATTTTAATCTAAATGGTGAAAACACATATTCATTTGCATTTATATCAAAAATCATCTTATTTTCAGAATTATTATCTGGATTTAGATCCCATACGTTGCCCTTGTAATTAAATGTAGATTTCTCTATTCCTAGAACAGATTTTTTATTGTTGTCTATTGTGTAAAAGAAATCTAAATTAAATTTCTCTTTTTCAGAAACTCCACCATTAAAAACTGATTTAAAAAATAACGTATCATTAATTGTTTTATTAAAAAGCAATACTTTAGATAGAGAGTATGATGGTGTTTTTATACTTTTAGCACTTAAGGAAGTGTCATATAGACTTCGCTTATTATCTGTATTTAAAGACAACGAATCTATGATGATTTCAAAGGCTGTGATTTTTGGCGAGTTAATTTTTACTTTTAATTGATTATCATCTGATTTAATACTACCAATAATCTTAGTACCTGGAGCGACTGATATTTCTGGATAAAAAACATCTACTATTTTATTATATATTACAAAATCAAACTTCAGAAATTGATTTAATGAAACTTCATATGGAGTATAATTGGAGTACATACTTCCCAAAGCATTTTGTGCAAGAGGTAGCATTTCTTCAAACTTAAAATCACCTATCAACTCACCTTTTATAATATCTTCAGAGTCAATTCTTATTTGTCTAACTCCGTCTTTAAGGGTAGAGAAAATTAAAAATTGTTTAAATGGATACAATTCTTTTTCATTGGTATATTCAATATTTTTAAAATTTGCTATACCTATAACATTGTCTAATTTATTACCTGTTAAATCTAAATCAATTACTCCGCTTAACTCAGAAACACTATCTCTAGAATAAAGATTTAATGCTCTTAGGTTAGCGTAATTTATAGTTGTTTTAAAATCAAATTTATTAATTTCCTTAGATAAATCTGCTAATCCTTCAAAAGTTCCGTTTAAATTATCATCAACAAACCCAAGCTTACCATTGAATAAATTGTTTTGATATAGACCATTGACGGTTATATTTTGATAATTATACTTATTAAACTCTATTTGAGAAATAGTTCCTATAAGTTGTGTGTTAATATTTTCTAATCTAAATCCTTTTCCATCTACCAGTCCCTCAAATGAAAAATTTCCAAAAGTATCATCATCAAATAAATTTCCTAAATCAAATTTATCCAACAATACTTCTCCATTATATACTGCATTATCTAAACTATCAAAATTATTTAATTCTAAATCTGCAACTACCTTACCAATTTCAGAGTTAATATCTAAAGTTGCCTCTATTGAACTAGGTGTAATTTTTGTAAATCCTGACAATGAAAATTCTCCAAATTTTATCAATTCTGTTGGTAGGGTCTTTCCTAATAGGTTTGGAAATACTTCTTTTAATTTAAAATAATCTGCTGAAGCATTTTCTAGATTTGCAGATAAAAAAAACTCTTCTTGTTTTACGGAATTAATTAAGTTTACATCTCCAATAATTTCAATGCCTTTGTCTGAACTTAAATTTAAACTTTGTAAAGAAAAATTATTGAGGGACCCCTTTAGAGTGGTTTCAAATCTTAAAATATCATTTCCATCAAATTCCTTGTAAATTTTTTTTAAGTCTGTAGTTGATACAAAACTATTCTTAAAATTGGCATTGATATTTACCAATTCAATAAATTTGCTCAAGTTTTCCCTCTCATAATTAAAATCTATATCAGCAAACAAAGTAGAAGTATTTGTTTGAAGAATTGTGTTATAAAACTGCATTTGAGATTTTGTATACTTAAAATCTGTAGTCAAATTAGTAATTTCTAAACCTCGATTTTCTATAAAATAGAGTCCTCTTATTTTCAAAAAAACATTTGGACCTACAATAGAAAAATCTTGAAGACTCCCTCCACCATGATAAGCTGCAAAATCTAATGGAATGGTTTTATTTTCATCAATTTGTTTGTAATTAATATTCTCAAAATAAATATTTGAAGAACTTATTTTAAAAGGATTTGATGAAGGATCTGTTGGATTATCATCTTCAAATTTATCTACAAATACAGTTAAATTATCAATTTCTTCATCTTTGTAATTCTTAACATTTACATATACTCCTTTGAGTGAGGTACTTTTTAATTGAATGTTATTTTCTAAAATTCTTTTTACATCTAATAAAGAAGACCTTAATCTTTCTACGTAAATTAATGTGTCTTGATGATGATCTTTTATTTCTATACCTTTAAGAGAAACAGATCCAAGGAAGGAAAGATCTACTTTACTAATCTTTAAACTTGTTCCAAAATCTTCATTTAAGTTCTCTGTAACTAACCCAGCTAGTTTTGTTTGAACCGCAGGAATTGAAAAAGTAATGATAAGAAATACCAAGAATAAAACTAGGTACTTTAACCACTTGAACAGTATTTTAAAATTCTTTTTGATTTGCTTTTAAATTATAAATGTTGACTTTGGGATAGTAACGCAAAAATAGCCCCTTTCTATACAAAGAACGATAAAATTAATAAAACTAATAAATTTCTCATTTAAAAAGAAACAGACTATTTTATAATAGCTAATTTTGTAAAAATCATTTATGACTACACAAAATACATATATTTTAGGAATTGAATCATCTTGCGATGACACTAGCGCTGCAGTAATTTGTAATGGCAGAGTCCTTAGTAATATAGTAGCCAATCAAGAAATACATGCAAAATATGGAGGTGTGGTTCCAGAATTAGCTTCCAGAGCACATCAACAACATATTGTTCCAGTGGTTCAACAAGCCATTGAGCAAGCCGGCATTACTAAAGAAGATCTACATGCTATTTCTTTTACTAGAGGTCCAGGGTTAATGGGGTCTTTACTAGTAGGAACTTCATTTGCCAAATCGTTGGCTTTGGGTTTAGACATCCCTTTGATAGATGTAAATCATATGCAAGGACACATTTTAGCTCACTTCATTAAAGAAGAAAATACAGAGATCCCTCCTTTTCCTTTTGTTTGTCTGACAATTAGTGGAGGTCATACTCAAATTGTTAGAGTAACTGATTATTTTACATTTGAGGTCTTAGGAGAAACAATTGATGATGCTGTAGGGGAAGCTTTTGACAAATCTGCTAAAATTTTAGGTTTACCCTATCCAGGTGGACCTTTAGTTGATAAGTATGCTCAACTAGGAAATCCTAAAAAGTTTTCATTTACCAAACCAAAAGTAGGTGATCTAGACTTTAGCTTTAGTGGTCTAAAAACAGGAATTCTTTATTTTATTCAAAGAAATTTAAAAGAAAATCCAAAATTTATTGAAGAAAACTTATATGATATTTGTGCATCAATTCAACACACCATTGTAGAAATTTTAATTGAAAAACTAAAAAACACAGTTAAAAAAACAGGTATTAAACATGTAGCTATTGCCGGTGGGGTTTCTGCAAATTCTGAAATTAGAAAAAGACTACAGCTGGCTCAAAAACACTGGGGATGGACTACTTATATTCCGAAATTCGAGTATACAACAGACAACGCTGCTATGATAGCAATCACTGGATACTTAAAATATAAAAGCAAAATTTATGCAGATATTTCTGTAAAAGCTCAAGCTAGACTGACAGTATCAGAATAATATAATTAACTATTCTACTTATATATTCTAACCAAATAATTGGTTTAAAACTTTAGCCAAACGCAAGCCCCCTTTTTTTAGTTGAGTTTTTACAGTTGAAAAATGATCGTACATATATCTATAGCTTAAATTTTGGTCAATTTTTGCGGAATCATAAACCATCATCGCGAGTTCCCTAGATTCATTAACCCAATCTATAACAGTTCCTTTTTGAATAGCTTCTTTTTGATTTTTTGAAAAATAATCTAAATTATCAGACAACTCAGTGTAAGTCATATTATAAGACTCAATCATTTTTGTATCCCAAACTGAATGTAAGTTTGTTTTCCCTCTAAACCATTTAACTTTTATCGTATTCCCTCCTCTATCTTCTGCCCTTCCGGTATGTAAAGGTTGATGTAAATCTCCTAACAAATGAACTAATAGTTTCAAGTGAAATATTTTTTCTTCATCATTAGATTTGGGATCTAAGATTATCTGCTGGCATATTTTAATTCCTTGAACTAGGTCTCCTTTTGGGTTTTTCTCTGATGTTTCGTAGGTTTCTCCTACTTCAAAATTCACATAATGCCAGGAACTATATTTTCTATAAGAATTATCAGATTTAATTTCATCTGCATAGGTAGATATGGTAGCTAAACCCTCTCCTTTTAATAATTTCTCTATATTTCTTTTCGCTTTTTTTGTTAGATGGTTATAGGCTATTTCTCCAACAACTCTGTGACCCGTTTGCCCCCAGACTGGTTTGTGATTTGTTGCAAAAGATACTACTCCTAAAAACAGAAAAAAAACTAATAATTTACCTCTTAACATAATGTTATGTTTTATCATATAGCTAAGGTAAAAAAATTGTGGAGGCAAAATTTAAAAAAAACAAACATATTAATATAAAGAACTAACTATTTTTAATTGATTAGAAAAAATTCCATTAACATTTCTTTAAGATTTTTTAAAAATGAGAACTCGTACCTTTAAATCATTAAGAATTAATTAAACCTTTACTGATGAAAAAAATCTTTACTATACTACTTACAATATTCTCATTTTCTTTATTCTCACAAGAATTCTCCATGGATTTGGTTAAAAATATGACTCCTAGAAATATTGGTCCAGGTGGTATGAGTGGTCGAGTAACCTCTATAGATGTTGTAAATTCAAATCCAGACATTATGTATGTTGGGACAGCCTCAGGAGGTCTATGGAAATCTACATCTGGAGGAATTAAATGGGACCCAATTTTTGACAAAGAAATAACTGCCTCTATTGGTGCTGTAGCTATTCAACAATCTAACCCGAGTGTTATTTGGGCAGGAACTGGTGAAGGAAATCCTCGAAACAGCCTAAATGGCGGATATGGTATTTATAAATCTTTAGATGGTGGGAAAAACTGGGTGCCTATGGGACTTGAAAAAACCCGTCACATTCATAGAATTATCATTGATCCAACAAATCCAAATACGGTATATGTGGGCGCTATAGGATCCCCCTGGGGAGAACATAAAGAAAGAGGTGTATACAAAACCATAGATGGTGGAAAAACATGGAAACAAATTCTATATAAGAATATTAAAACTGGTGTTGCAGATTTGGTGATGGATCCTTCAAATCCAAACAAATTAATTGCTGCCATGTGGGAACACAAACGCGATCCCTGGTTTTTTAAATCAGGTGGTGAAGGCAGTGGTTTATTCATTACCCACGATGGTGGCGATACTTGGAAAGAAGTGACAGAAAAAGAAGGCTTTCCAAAAGGGGAATTAGGAAGAATTGGTGTTGCTATTTCAAGAAGTAATCCAAATGTTATTTACGCTTTGGTAGAGGCAAAAAAGAACGCACTATATAAAAGTGAAGATGGTGGGTTTAAGTGGAAAAAAATAAATGATAAACCTGGTATTGGAAATAGACCTTTTTATTACTCAGAAATTTATGTTGACCCACAAAATGAAAATAGAATCTACACAGTATTTACTTATGTGAATGTTTCTGATGATGGTGGAAAAAACTTTAAAGAATTAATGCCAGCCTATGGAGTTTCTAATGGTGTTCACCCAGATCATCACGCATGGTGGATTCATCCTGATGACGGTTCATTTATGATTGACGGAAATGATGGGGGAATGAATATTACCAAAGATAAAGGAGCTACTTGGCGTTTTATTGGAAATTTACCTGTAGCTCAATTTTATCACATTAATGTTGACAATGAATATCCATACAACGTTTACGGCGGAATGCAAGACAATGGCTCATGGAGAGGTCCAGCATATGTATGGAAAGCCCAAGGAATTAGAAATTCATATTGGCAAGAAATTAGTTTTGGAGACGGTTTTGATGTAGTGCCAGACAAAGACGATTCTCGTTACGGATGGTCTATGAGTCAGCAGGGTTCTGTGGTGAGATATGACCATATCACAGGAAATAATTATTCTGTAAAACCTACACACCCAGACCCTAATGTGGCCCTTCGTTTTAACTGGAATTCTGCCATAAATATGGATCCTTTTGATACTAGCACCTTGTATTTTGGAAGCCAGTTTGTGCATAAATCTACAGACAAAGGACTTACCTGGACTATTATATCTGGTGATTTAACTACCAACGATAAAGAAAAACAAAAACAAGGAGAAAGTGGTGGATTAACTATGGATGCAACTGGTGCAGAAAACCATACTACTATACTAGTGATAGAACCCTCAGAAGTTGAAAAAGATTTACTTTGGATTGGGTCTGATGACGGTAGAGTTCATATAACTAAAAATGGAGGTGGAAACTGGACAGATGTTAGTGCTAATATTCCAGGATTACCTACAGGTAGTTGGATAGCACAAATAAAAGCTTCCAACAAAAACAAAGGAGAGGCCTTATTAATTGCCAACGATTATAGACGTTTTAATTATACTCCTTATGCCTACAGGACAAAAGATTACGGTACTACTTGGTCCAGAATTGTTGATGAAAACGATGTTAAAAGCTATACCCTAAGCATCGTTGAAGATCCTATTAATGCTAACTTACTGTTCTTAGGAACAGATGATGGCTTGTATATCTCTTTAAATGCCGGGAACCAATGGATGAAATGGACTGCTGGTTTTCCAACAGTTTCTACAAAAGATTTGGTAATACAACCTAGAGAACATGATTTAGTAATTGGTACTTTTGGTAGAGCAGCATGGGTTTTAGATGATATTAGACCGCTTCGTGCTATGGCTAATGGAAATGTATTAAATAAAAAACTTCAGTTATTTACCCCCCCAACTGCATACCAAGCAGCTTATCAACAACCTACAGGAAGTCGATTTGGAGGTGATGCCTTATTTAACGGAGAAAACAAAAAATCTGGAGCTATGATTTCGTATTATATTAATAGGTCAGATGCAACTGAAGAAAAGAAAGGAGAAAGCAATACCAAAACAAAAAAGAAGCGTAAAAGAACTAAAAAAGCAGCCACAACAGAAGCAGTAAAAGAGACTGTTTCAGCCGTAAAATTTGACTCTATTAAATTAGAAGTTTTTGAAGGATCTCGTTTAATTAGAACACTAAAACAAAAAGCACCTAAAGAGAACGGAGTTCATAGAATGTACTGGTACATGAACGAAAAAGGTGCAGATAGACCGTCAAGGAAAATTAGAAAAAGAAGCTTTGAATCTGGAGGTGTTTCTGTGAAGCCAGGAATCTATAATTTAAAAATGCATTTTGGAGATCAAACATCTAAAAGTACTATAAAAGTTGAATTTGATCCAAGATTAGAAATGTCTTCAAAAGCCATTACAGAGATTTATAATACGAGCAAAGATTTAGAGAAAGATCAGCAGTTGATGGCAGATATTGTAAAGCAATTAGTAGAGAGTAAACAAACGGCTACAACATTTAAAAAAGACCTTACCAAAGAAGACAAAAAAAAATATAAAGATCAAATAAAGTTATCTAAAGACATCATCACAAAAATAGACAAGCTTATTGCTGTATATATAGGAAGTGTAGACAAACGCCAAGGTATTACAAGAAACCCAGAGGTTACCGTTAATAGGCGCTACTTCTCTGCGCGAAGATACGTTGGAAGCAGATTTGGACATCTAACCTCCACTGAAGAACGATTGATAAGCCAATTTAAAAAAGCATTTAATGATGCTGTTAAAAAAACTAATTCGTTTTTTGAAACAGATTGGAAAACCTACAAAACAACATTAGAAACTATTCGTATTTCTCCTTTTAAGGAAATACAAAAATTTTAATCTCAAAAGCGAAGTTTTTTAACTTCGCTTTTTTTACACTACTATTTTAGTATTTTAGCTAAAATCTAAATCATGGAACAACCACTTTTCACCAATGATGCAATCGTATTCGGAATTTTAATGATATCACTTGGTTTTGTATTTTATACAGAATCTAAAACAAGTGGCTTTTGGCATAAATTTTACAAAATTGTACCTGGTCTATTTATAGCCTATTTTATACCAGCTATCTTCACCACCATAGGCGCTATAGCTCCCGAATGGCAAAACACAAATACTAACGGTGAGATTGTAAAAGAAAGTTCTCAATTATACTATGTAGCCAGTAGATTTTTGTTGCCCGCAGCCCTAGTATTAATGACTTTAAGTATAGATTTAAAGGCTATTTTTAATTTGGGATCTAAAGCTTTAATTATGTTTTTTACGGGTACTGTTGGTATTATTATTGGAGGCCCTATAGCCATATTACTTATTTCTTTGGTATCTCCAGAAACTGTTGGTGGTGCAGATTTTGATGCTGTTTGGCGTGGTCTTTCTACACTTGCAGGAAGTTGGATTGGTGGCGGTGCTAACCAAACTGCTATGTTAGAAATTTATCAATACAATCCTGCAAAATATGGAGGAATGATCTTTGTAGATATTGTTGTTGCTAATGTTTGGATGGCTATTTTACTAATCGGTATTGGTAAAAAAGACGCTATCAATAAATGGCTTAAAGCAGACACTTCTGCTATCGAAGAATTAAAAGAAAAAGTAATTTCTTTTACTCAAAAAATACAAAAGAATCCAACGCTTACAGATTATATGATTATTCTAGCCATTGCATTTGGCACAGTTGGTTTTGGACACTTTGCAGCTAGTTTTCTAGCTGGATTTTTTAAAGGCCTTATTAGTGGTATTTCATCTGAAATTACACGAAATATATTTACTTTCTTAGGATCTAAATTTTTCTGGTTAGTTAGTATTTCTACAATTATTGCTGTTTTACTTTCCTATACTAAAGCAAAAAATTATGAAGGAGCAGGAGCAAGTAAAATTGGAAGTATTTTTATTTATATATTGGTTGCTACCATTGGAATGAAAATGGATTTAACCATGATTTTTGACAACTGGGGTTTAATTATTATTGGAATTGTTTGGATGTCTGTTCATGCTGGGCTTTTAATTTTAGTAGCCAAACTAATTAAAGCTCCTTACTTCTTTTTAGCAGTTGGTAGCCAAGCTAATGTTGGAGGTGCAGCCTCTGCTCCTATTGTAGCTTCAGCATTTCACCCCTCATTAGCAACAGTAGGTGTATTGTTAGCTGTTTTTGGTTATGCTATAGGTACTGTAGCTGCCATTGGATGTACTATTTTATTAGAATTAGCTGCATCTGTTTAAATAGAAATCTGCATATTTGCAGCCTAAAGTTTTATAATCTTATGAAGAAAATATTGGTAATTGGTTTATTGCTCTTAATAGTTGCTTGCTCTAAAGAAAAAGAGTTGGGTAATATGGTAGTTCAAGGAAAAATTAAAGGAATAAAAAAAGGAACATTATATCTAAAAAAAATGAGAGATACCTTAATAGTTTCTATAGATTCTATTCATTTATTTGGAAAAGACTCCTTTACGCTTTCAGATAATATTACCTCCCCAGAAATGTATTTTCTAAGTTTAGATCAAAACCAAAGTACACTTTCTTTTTTTGGTGAAGAGGGAATTATTACTGTCAATGATCAAATAGAAAAATTTGGTATCTCGCCAAGAATTGATGGATCTAACAATCAAAAAATATTGGAAAAGTATAAAGAGGTAGCTAGTAAGTTTCAGGATAAGCAACTAGATCTTTTAGCCGCAAATATGCAAGCTCAAATAGACAGTGATATAGAAACTTCTCAATCTTTGAGAAAACAAGCTGAAAAACAAAATTTAAAAAAATACATTTTCACCATTAATTTTGCTTTAAATAACTCAGATACAGAAGCAGCTGCTTATATAACTTTAACTGAACTGGTAAATGCTAATGTAAAGTACTTAGATAGTATTAATAATTCTTTGACTAAAAAAGTAAAGCAGTCTTATTATGGTGAAAAACTAGCAGAATTTATTAAAAACATTAAGGAAACTGAAAAATAATTAAAATCTATTTATTGCTTCACTTTTAAGCTCCACTCAAAGTGAAAATTACATACAGACATGCCATCTTTGTTAAAACCCTCTGCCTTCATAGTAATTACTCTACCCTCTCCATTCTCTGCAGATTCCTCTAGAGCATTAGCTACTAACCCTCCGTGATGACATTCAAACCTAATTTTACCAGTGGCTTTCTTGGTGAAATTACCACGCTGATTGGTAACCAACATGGAGACATTTTTTCCTAAGTTTTCTATACCCTTCATTACCAGCACACCTGTTGCCATTTCTGCAGCCATTCCTTGTGCTGCCCAAAACATAGATTTGAAAGGGTTTTGATTTATCCATTTATGAGTAATGTTTACTATGGCTGTCTCTTTTTCTATGGAAACCACTCGTACCCCACCTAAATATGCAAGGGGCAGCTTAAAAAACATAAATCTGTTTATTCTTTTAGGTGTAATATTCATATAGTGTAAATTTATTGCGAAAGATACCTATAATTAGTGAATTTATTAACTCCAAGTATTTTGAAATCTTATGAATGAATTTAATTATTCGTCTCTGAATAATTATTTAAAAAGTAAACTACAACTATCACTATGACACTAGCTACAATTGTTTCCAAAATAAATAATTTATCTATTTCATTTTTAAAGATAAATATCTTTAGTAAGCTATAAACTCCAGCAAAAAAAACAAACAATAAAAAGTATTTTAGATGCTTCATAGTTTTTTAAGGTATTTATCAATCAATTTATTTAGAAAAGTATGAAAAAAAAGTTACAATACTTTCTAGAATGAAAATATAATAAATAAAAAATCCATGAGACTTCTTCTATATCAATTTCTAAAGTTCAAATTTAGTGTAGCCTAAAAAAAATATTTTCACAATAGTTAGTTTTGTTAAAAGTCTGGCAAAGTATATAGTTTATTAGTTATGGCATATACAACCAAGCCAACTGTATTTTTCGCACCAATTTTATCAATTACTTTTTGCCTATGACCCTCTACAGTTCGTTTACTTATGAATAATTTATCTGCAATCTCTTGACTAGTATATTCATCACATATTAGCTTTAAAACCTCTATTTCTCTTTTAGATAAATCTTCATTATTAATAAAAATAGATCTTTTTGAATTCCCCTTATAGTTAACAAGTATTTCTTGATCAACTTTTGTGAAGTATATTCCATATTCATGAACAGACTCAACTGCAGAGATTAATTGTTTTTTCACCTCTTCAAAATTACCTCTTGATTTTCCCCATTTATTGATGGCTAGTTTGCATTCTTCAATTGATAACATAAATATTAGTTTAGATTAGTTCATGTTTTTTAATCAATCACAAATTGAGAATATTTAACAACTAAATCAATCCCCACAAATAGGGAAATTTATCCCTCCTAATTTATGGGGACATTTTATTTCATGAATTTGCATAGTACTATGTTTTGCATAATACTATCTTTTACCATATATTTGCATGAAGAAACCTTATATAATATAAAATTATACTGCATTTATGAAGATAGAAAACACGAAAGCCCAAATGCGAAAAGGAGTATTAGAATATTGTATTTTGTCTATTTTACAACACGGAGATGCCTATACTTCTGAAATTATATCTACACTTAAAAGTGCAGAAATGATTGTTGTAGAAGGAACCATATACCCTTTACTCACTAGGCTAAAAAATTCTGGTTTATTATCCTATCGATGGGAAGAATCCAGTTCTGGTCCACCAAGAAAATACTATGTATTATCAGAAAGTGGGAAACTTTTTTTAAAAGAGTTAGATACAACCTGGAATAATTTAATGGTTGCCGTAAACCAAATAACAAATAATAAAAAATGAATAAGACTATCAATATAAATTTAGGAGGATATTTTTTTCACATAGACGAAACCGCCTACCAAAAATTAAGAAAGTATTTAGACGCCATTGCTAAATCTTTAAGTGACGATCCAGAGGGTGAAAATGAAATTATTGCTGATATAGAGGCACGAATTTGTGAGTTATTATGTGAAAAAATTACAGAAACTCGTCAAGTAGTTAATGAACTAGACATTCATCATATTATAAAAATAATGGGAGAGCCAGAAGATTACTCAGATAGTGATGAAAGCTTCCAAAAAACTCAGTCTAAATCTAACAACAGCAAAAGCAATTCTAAAAAATTATTTAGAGATCGTGAAAATAGATTAATAAGTGGTGTTTCAGCAGGAATTGCTCATTATTTGGATCTTGATGTGGTTTGGATTCGAATAGCATTTATCTTATTAACTATTTTTTCTGGGATGGGTCTTATTGCCTACATTATATTATGGATTGTTACTCCGGAGGCAAAAACAACTGCAGAAAAGCTTCAAATGGAGGGAGAGCGCGTAACTATTGATAATATTGAAAAAAAAATTAGAGAAGAGTTCAGTTCTATCAAAGAAACCATTGAGGATGGCGCTAATAATGTAAAAAAAAAAGTAGCCGATGGGTTTCAAAGAAATAGAAAGAGTACCACCTCTGGCTTAGAAGAGTTACTTAATATCATTGGAAGTATTATTACTGTTGTATTTAATGTAATAGGAAAATTTATAGGTATTATTATAGTTGTTTTTTCTGCAATTATTTTAATCTCTATTTTCTTTGGAGTTTTCTCTTTAGGAAGTTTTGAATTATTAGGGTATGGTGGAGATCTTATAAACCTCCCCAATTTCGTATATGATTCAATCATACCATACTGGATACTAACTATTTGCATTTTTATTTTAATTGGATTTCCTTTTTTGATTCTTTTTATACTTGGTCTTAGGATCATTTCAAGTAACATAAAACAACTTAGCAAAACGGTGTCTTTGTCATTACTAGGTATCTGGATTGTAGCACTATTAACAGTTCTTTTTGCAGGAATAGATATAGGCACATCTGATGCATATAATGGAACCAAAATTGAAACTTATCCGCTAAATTTAACCTCTAAAGACACCTTGCTTTTAAAAATGGTTAATGATGATGAACTTTATTATCAAGATAAATTAAGAAGAAGTACTAAGAGAATAAAAGTAGAGGATAATGGTGTTAAAAAAATTTATGCTACCAACGTAAAAGTATCTGTAGAAAAAAGTAATACTGAAGAATTTATATTTGAAATAAGAAAAGTCTCAGAAGGAAGAAATAAAAATAAGGCTACTGAAAATGCTACAAAAATTGATTATAGCTATTCAATAAAAGATAGTACTCTAAAGTTAAATGCATTTTTCTTGTCTCATTTAAATCATAGGTCAAGTGATGAAATTGTATATGTGACGATATATGTTCCCGAAAATAACATTTTGTTTATAGACACTAGTATTCTCAGCTTCTTATATCGAACTAAAAATAGTAACAACTTATATCATGGAGATTTAACAAATCATTTTTTTGAAATGACAGAAAAAGGACTGAATTGTACAGACTGTGTAAATGAACCTGTGATGTAATTAAAAATATCATTTTAATCAGTTCATCTAAAAAAAACAACAATTGGGTAATCTGTATTTAGGTAAATACAAATAGAATTATAAATTTATCAAAAAAAAAAATCATGAAACAAATAATGATCAAAATTACAGCCTTCTTATTCTTAGCTACCCTTTATTCTTGTGGAATAGACATGTTAAATAGAATTGAAGGAAATAAGAATGTAATCTCTATTAATAGAGATATTAGTGAGGATTTTACTAAGGTTAAAGTAAGCGCAGGTATAGAATTAATTATAGACCAAGGGAGTGAAGTTTCACTAACTGTAGAAGCTGATGAAAATTTACATGACATTATTATCACAGAGGTTGAGGATGGAAAATTAAAAATTTACACTGAAAAAAATATTTGGAAATCTGCTTCAAAAAAAGTGTACCTAACAGTAAATACCCTAGAAGAATTGAAAGCCTCTAGTGGAAGCAATGTAATAACTAGTACTATACTAAAAGCTACAGATCTTAATGTTGTTTCTAGCAGTGGCGCTAGGTTAACTCTAGAGCTTAAAGCAGTTAATCTTACTTCGAGCACTAGTAGTGGCGCAAGTGCCAATATAGAGGTAAATGCTAACAACGTAGTATCAAGTTCTAGTAGTGGTTCAAATATGAAAATTAAAGGTAAAACCAACATTCATGAAACAAGTGCATCTAGTGGCAGCTCAATAAATGCCAATAATTTACTATCTAAAAATGTTACTGCTAAGGTAAGTAGTGGAGCAAGTATAAGTGTTCATGCATCCGAGTCTATAGATGGAAAAGCTAGTAGCGGAGGAGGAATATCTTTTGAAGGAAATCCAGAAAAAATAACAAGAAAAACATCATCTGGAGGAAGTATCTCTAATTAATAATGAGATAATTACTACGATATAAAAAAGCAATATTTAGTTTTGTTATTTAAATGAATAAGAGCTGTCTATAATTAATCAGCTCTTATTTTTTTTTAAATGATCTTCTATATCTGAAAGATGATACTCCAAAGCTTTTGAGGAAATTTGAATTTCTTTGATAAGTAATGCCAAAGAAATAATTAACAATAGAAGTGCTATGCCAAACAACCAAATGGCTACGATTTTGTACTCAATATAAATTAAAAACATCGTTAAAACGCACAACAATAAACTCCCTATCCCAAATATTTGCATCCAACGGGTTAAGGTTAACCTAAGTTTTAAGTTTTTGATCTGTCTTAATAAAGATTCGTCTTTTTTATCTAAATAAACAGCATGTAGATTTCTGATTACTGCTGCGTATGCTAGAAATCTGTTAGTATAAGCTAACATAATTAAAGAAATTGCCGAAAATAATAGTGCTGGTGTAGTTAATGTTAATGCTTCCATAATTCACAAAATTAAATATTTTCAATACTTTTATTACATGAAAAACTATGTTATTTTTTTTGTGCTTCTAACATGTAGTCAAATGAATGCTCAAATACTTAAAAAAGGGTTTTCGTATTTATCAGAAGTTGATGAATCTATACAACAAGAACTCAGATATTTTTCAAGTAATAATTTTATTGGAAAGAAAATAGAAGCCTACAAGAAAAATACTATAATTATTTCTAATGCTGCAGCTAATGCTTTAAAAAAAGTTCAGGCTGAGCTAAAGCAGATGGGTTTAAGTTTAAAAGTATATGATGCATACAGACCTCAACATTCTGTAGATCATTTTGTTAGATGGGCTAAAAAACTAAACGATACACTAATGAAACAATCTTATTATCCTACAATTCGTAAATCTGACTTATTTAAATTAGGTTTTATAGCATCAAAATCTGGTCATACAAGAGGAAGCTCGGTAGATCTTAGTATCGTAGAAATAAAAACTAACAAAGAAATAGACATGGGGAGTTCTTATGATTTTTTTGGAGCTATATCACATTCATTCCATAAAAAACTATCTAGTAGACAAGAAAAAAACAGAATGCTTTTACGAAATATTATGATCAAAAACGGTTTCAAGCCCTATGACAAAGAATGGTGGCATTATACATTGGTTGATGAACCATTTCCTAACACCTACTTCAATTTTGATATCGAATAACAAGTTTTAACAAAATCTAAACTACTTGCATACTAATCGGCATTATATTTGTAATCATAATTAGAATTAAAAAATCTATTTTGAGTTTACTAAAAAACTTCTTTTCTTTTTCTTCTTTACTACTATCTTTCTCAATGATAGCACAACTTGATACTATAGTTGATTCTAATAAAAAAATTACTGGTAAAAAAGTTATTATAGCCATACCCACTAATAAACTAAAAAAACCTACTCCATTAGAAATTAATAACGACAATGGTTTTAAAGAAGCTTATGGTAAAAAAAAGAGAAAAGATGCCATAAAGAAAAAAGAAGATGATTTGCAAAACAAAGGAATCCTTTCGGCTGCTAAAATATCTGAAGAACGTTTTCTAAAGTCTTGGAAGAAAATTAATGCTCCGTACCCAAAAATTGACCAAGATTTAGGAAGTTTTAGAACCCAATCTAATTCAGTTAGGATAATATGTCGAGATTTTCAATATCCAGATGGCGATAGAGTTACCATAACAATTAATGATATTCCAATCATAAAAAACATCACTTTAAGATCTTCTTATCAAAGTTTTGATTTGCCATTGCAAGTAGGGCTTAATAAAATAGCATTTGTAGCATTAAACCAAGGAACATCTGGACCTAACACAGCTGGCTTTAAAGTTTATGATGATGCTGGAAATGTTATTTCATCCAATGAATGGAACCTCGCCACTGGTGCTAAAGCCACTGTTATCATTGCAAAAGACAAATAATTTAAGGAAGCGAAAACGTTGTAATTAATTTAACTACTCCTGCTTTTTTTATTCTACTTAATTCATTTATTTTTGTATTAAGAATCTATCAATTTTATTGGATTCCTAATTTGAAAAAAAACAATAAAAAAGAATGAAAAAAGTTACCAAGCAAACCTATATTAATTGGTATAAAGACATGTTGTTTTGGAGAAAATTTGAAGATAAATTAGCTTCTGTTTACATCCAACAGAAGGTGAGAGGTTTTCTACATTTATATAACGGTCAAGAAGCCGTTTTAGCAGGTGCTCTTCATGCTATGGATTTATCGAAAGATAAAATGATTACTGCTTACAGAAATCACGTTCAACCCATAGGAATGGGTGAGGATCCTAAAAGAGTAATGGCAGAATTATATGGAAAAGCTACTGGTACTTCAAAAGGTATGGGAGGCTCAATGCATATTTTCTCAAAAAAACACGGGTTTTATGGAGGTCACGGAATAGTAGGTGGTCAAATTCCTTTAGGTGCAGGAATTGCGTTTGGTGATAAGTACAAAGGAAGTGATGGAGTAACACTGACTTGCTTTGGGGATGGTGCTGCTAGACAAGGTTCTCTTCATGAAACTTTTAATATGGCAATGCTTTGGAAATTACCTGTAGTATTTATTGTTGAAAATAATGGATATGCTATGGGAACTTCTGTTGAAAGAACTGCAAACCATACAGATATTTGGAAGCTAGGTCTAGGATACGAAATGCCTTGTGGTCCAGTAGATGGAATGAATCCTATAAAAGTTGCTGAAGCTGTAGATGAAGCTATCCAAAGGGCAAGACGTGGTGAAGGTCCAACATTTTTAGAAATGAAAACCTACCGTTACAGAGGGCATTCAATGTCTGATGCACAACATTACAGAACAAAAGATGAAGTAGCAGAATACAAAAAAATTGATCCAATTACTCAAATACTAGATATTATTAAAGATAAAAAGTATGCTACCACAGAGGAAATTGAAAAAATAAATCAAGAAGTAAAAGACAAAGTTAAAGAATGTGAGAAATTTGCAGATGAATCTCCATATCCTGAAGTCAGTCAATTACATGATGTAGTATACGAACAAGAAGATTATCCTTTTATTAAATAATCTACTAGTAGTATCAAGTAAAGAATAGCTCTAAAAGCTTTTTAATAAAGAAAAGAGTAAAAAATTAATTTAGGAATAGACTTATGGCAATAATCGTAAATATGCCTCGCTTAAGCGACACCATGGAAGAAGGTGTTGTAGCAAAATGGTTAAAAAAAGTTGGTGACAAAGTAGAAGAAGGAGATATCCTTGCTGAGATAGAAACCGACAAGGCTACTATGGAATTTGAATCTTTTAATGAAGGTACTTTATTACACATAGGAGTTCAAGAGGGTGAAACATCTCCAGTAGATGTTCTTTTAGCCATCATAGGTGATGAAGGTGAAGATATTTCTGGAATTTTAAACGGAGTTATTGCAGAGGAGCACTCAAAAGAAGCTTCTCAAGAAGAAACAATTTCAAAAACTGCCGCTACATCAATTCCTGATGGAGTAAATGTTATTGCTATGCCAAGGCTAAGTGATACCATGGAAGAAGGAACCGTTGCTTCATGGTTAAAAAATGTTGGAGATAACGTAGAAGAAGGAGATATTTTAGCTGAAATTGAAACGGACAAAGCTACCATGGAATTTGAATCTTTCTATGAAGGTGTATTATTATATGTTGGAATTGCAGAAGGAGAAAGCGCTAAAGTAGATAGTTTATTAAGCATCATAGGTCCAAAAGGAACAGACGTTTCATCTATTGTAGCTGCTCATAAGGAGGGTGATTTAACTTCTAATAATTCAAAAATAGACTCCAAAACTGCAACCGTTGAAGCTATAGAAACTATAGAAAATACCCCTGAAACTTCTTCAACAGCTAATACAGGTGGAAGAATTTTTGCCTCCCCTTTAGCTAAGAAAATTGCCAAAGATAAAGGCATTAATTTATCAGAGGTAAAAGGTACAGGTGAAAACGGTAGAATAGTAAAAAGGGATGTAGAAAATTATACTCCGTCCTCTACTCCATCTGAAATACCAACTACAGTTTCCAAACCAGAGCAGTCATCTGCTCCACTAGCTGCTTACACACCTGTTGGTGAAGAGAGTTTTGAGTATATTACTAATTCACAAATGCGTAAAGTAATCGCTAAACGTTTAGGAGAATCTAAATTTACAGCACCTCACTATTACCTCACTATTGAGTTAGATATGGACAATGCAATTGCTTCACGTAAAACTATTAACTCATTGCCTGAAACTAAAGTATCATTTAATGATATGGTTGTTAAAGCTTGTGCAATGGCATTGAAAAAACATCCTAAAGTAAATACTTCATGGAATGGAGATACTACTAGATATAGTAATCATATTCATGTTGGAGTTGCAGTTGCTGTAGACGATGGGCTTTTAGTTCCTGTGTTAAAATTTACAGACCAAATGAGTTTAACTCAAATTGGCGGAAACGTTAGAGATTTAGCAGGAAAAGCAAGAAATAAAAAAATTGCTCCTAACGAGATGGAAGGTAGTACGTTTACAATTTCTAATTTAGGAATGTTTGGAATTCAAGAATTTACATCAATTATCAATCAACCAAATTCAGCAATTTTATCTGTAGGTGCTATAGAGCAAAAACCTGTTGTTAAAGAGGGTCAAATAGTGGTAGGAAATACCATGAAAGTAACACTGGCATGTGACCATAGAACCGTAGATGGAGCTACTGGTGCACAATTCTTACAAACCGTAAGAGCTTATATTGAGAATCCTGTGACCATGTTAGCTTAGAATTTTTAAAATTATATAAAAATAATTACATTTTTGATATCGTAGTCTTGGTTGTTCCAGTAATATTCATTCCTTGAGTAGCAATTGTAATCTCAGTTTCTGAGCTATTTGAAATACCAGAACTAATTTCAACAGTTGTTTTTCCTTTAATTGTTCCGGTTCCTGCCCCATTCATATCCCCTGAAACATCTAAAGTAACAAGACCATCTGCTATACTACTTACTGTGTATTTTGTGGTCATTTTCATTCCTTGATTTTCATTTTCAGAAGTCCAAGAAGAGCCAACAGAAACTTTTTCCTTAGGGTAATTGATGGTATTCATAGACCTATTTGTTATTTGTTCCATCCCAGGAATCGCAGGGTCTAATTTAGTATCTATCATATTGCCTTGAAGATCTAAAGTATTGTAGATGACCGCTTCCATCATTGGTGCAAATTGTGATTTTAACATTTGTCCCATCTGGTCTAGTTCTTCATCACTTTTGTTAGAATCATAATTCATTGTCATACCTCCTTGCATCATATCCATTACAATAGAAGTTATTTGAGACTCTGTTTTAATAATTTCTTCTTCAACATCGGCAACTATCATTCCCATGGTCATTTTCATATTCATACCCCCTTGGGCTCCCATGCTTTGGTTGCTTTCAGTAGTTACTAAGAAGCTGTCTCCTTTGGTATAATTGAGACGTAATAAAACAGATTCTTGAGCTGATACTGTTAATGATGTAATTACTAGTAATGTAATAAGTACTTTTTTCATATATTTATTTTTTATTAAAATTCTTGATTCAAATCCCAAGCTTCTAGGGTTTCCTTTAATGTTTTAATAAACATTCCTCCTAATGCTCCATTAACAACTCTATGGTCGTAAGAATGAGATACAAACATCTTTTGCCTTATTCCAATAAAATCTCCCTCAGAAGTTTCAATAACGGATGGGACTTTACGTATTGCTCCAAGAGCTAATATAGCTACTTGTGGTTGATTAATTATTGGTGTACCCATTACAGAACCAAAACTTCCTACATTGGTAACCGTGTAGGTTCCATCTTGGATCTCATCTGGTTGTAGTTTATTATTTCTTGCTCTAGTAGCCAAATCATTTACTTGACTAGTCATACCAACTAGGTTTAATTGATCTGCATTTTTGATAACAGGAACTATTAAATTACCGTCAGGCAAAGCAGCTGCCATTCCTAGATTGATGTTTTTCTTTTTTATAATATTATCGCCTTGAACAGCAATATTAATCATTGGGAATTTCTTAATTGTAGCTGCTACAGCATGCATTAAAATTGGAGTAAAAGTTAATTTTTCTCCCTCTCTAATAAAATATGCATCTTTTACTTTAGCTCTCCATTTTACAATATTTGTAACATCAATTTCAATGAAAGATTGAACATGCGCTGATGTTTGAACAGAAGCCACCATGTGTTTAGAAACCAATTTACCCATACGAGTCATTTCAATAATTTCATCTTCACCATTAACGGAAACTGAAATTGGTTTAACAACATCTTTAGTTTCTAAAATAATATTTTCAGATTCAGAAATCTTTGTGGATAGTAAATTATTTTTATCCTCTATGAAGGAAAGTATATCATTTTTAGTAACTCTTCCATCTTTTCCTGTTCCAGAAACCATATCTAACTGTTCCATGGATAAACCCTCAGTTTCTGCAATCTTTCTAACCAAAGGTGAAAAGAATTTTCCAGAATTTGATGTTTTAGTTATGGGTGAATTTTTAATTACCGAGGCAGCTTCTATAGTTTGCTGAACCTGTTCAACTTGCTCAACAATATCTTCTTTATCATCCAGAGTTTGAATTGGTGTTTCCTCATTCCCAATAGTTTCAATTATGGCTATTGTTTGACCAACAGCTACAACAGTATCTTGTTCAAATAAAATTTCTACAAGTGTTCCATCTACTTCACTAGGCACTTCAGAGTCTACTTTATCTGTAGCTATTTCAACAACGGCTTCGTCTAATTCTATAGTATCTCCAACCTTTTTTAACCAAGAAGTGATGGTTGCTTCTGCAACACTTTCTCCCATCTTTGGTAATTTTAATTCAAACTTAGCCACTATTCATTGGTTTTGAGATTGCGAAAATACGAAAAATGAGTGATAAATAAATAATGTTTATAACTGAAAATAAAATTAAAAAATAAAATAAATTCAATAAATACGATGTTTAAGCTGAATTTTAAATCAATAACACATCTAAAATAGTTATTTACTAATAATATCGTAATAATTCATTAAATTAACAAAGTTTTAGTTTTAAAACAGTTTCTTATTTATTTTAAAACTGATTTTAAACGTTTATACCCATTCTTTAGGATTTGTTAAAATTTCTATTAACTTTTGTTCCTCAGAATCTTTTTCAGGACTATAATTATATTTCCACTGAACTGATGGAGGTAAACTCATTAAAATACTTTCAATCCTTCCATTGGTTTTTAATCCAAATAATGTTCCTCTATCATGAACTAAATTAAATTCAACATAACGCCCTCTTCGAATTTCTTGCCAGTCTTTATGTGATTTTTCATAAGACATGTTTTTTCTCTTTTCAACTATTGGAACATAACTTTCTAAAAAGCTATTCCCTACAGCTGTTACAAAATCGAATCTATCCTGCATAGTAAACATATCTGTTTCCTTTAAATAGTCAAAGAATAATCCTCCTATACCACGGGCTTCATTTCTATGAGTATTCCAAAAATAATCATCGCAGTTCTTTTTAAAAATTGGATAAAATTCTTCTTGATAATTATCACAAACTTTTTTACAAACAGTATGAAAATGAATTGCATCTTCATTAAATAAATAATAAGGGCTTAAATCTTGACCTCCACCAAACCATTGAGTTACAATTTCACCTTGGGAGTTGTACATTTCAAAATAACGCCAATTGGCGTGAACTGTAGGTATAAATGGGTTCTTAGGATGTAAAACTAGACTTAATCCACAAGCAAAAAAATCACCTTCATCTACTTTAAATTGCCTTCTTAATGCTTCCGGTAATTTACCATAAACTGCTGATATATTAACACCGCCTTTTTCAAAAACAGCACCGTTTTCTATGACGCGGGTTTTACCTCCACCACCTTCATCTCTTTTCCAAATATCTTCGTTAAACTTTGCTGCCCCATCTAATTCTTCAATTGTAGAAGTGATCCTATCTTGTAAACGCTCTATATATTTATAAAATTGATCTTTCATGAAATATTATTGGTTAATTATTTTTATTGTAGCTATTGTTGCTGAGGTAACAGAAAAAGGAATAATTAAAATTATTCCTACAAAAGGAATTAATAAAAACAACATAAATACAAGACCATTCCCAATGGCTATTCCTTTATTAGCCTTTACAAATTGAATACTTTTTTGATAGCTAAAATGTCTTTCTAATGTATAATCCATATTTCCAAAGCCAGCAAAATAAGCTTGCATCAAAAACAATAAAAACAAAGAGAAAAATCCAATGAATGGAATTAAGCCCAGTATTAAAATTGGAATTGACAACAGTAATTCTCTGAATAAATTTCGACTACTAATCTTTATACTTCTAAACATAAGGGTTAATGGCGAAGAAACTTGTGTTTGCGAAGTAACCCCAGTAAAATCATCTTCAATTTTCTTAGAAATTGGCCCCATAAAAGGAGCTGACAGAATCATAACGAGGTGTTTAAATACTATTAACCCAATAGATATTAAAATTATACCGCCCAATATCATGCTAACTGTATTGATAGTTTCTTTACCAAAATCCCAACTCCAAAAACTAGAAATATATAAACCAATTTCATCTGAAAAACCAATAGAAACTAATACTATATTTAAAAAAATTAGCACACTTATAAGTATAGGGATCAAAAAAAAACTCCAAAGTTTCAACCTAGAAATGACTTCATAAGCTTCTAAATAAGCTTTCAAACCATCAATTAAATTAGAAATCATAATTTTTAAAGCATTGTTTTATTTATGTAAGAAGATTTTTCAAAATCTCTTATGTTGATAGAAATAATTGGTACCTCAGGAAATAGTTGATTTAATTTTGTGACAATTTTTCTTGAAAGATCTCCTTTTTGTGTCTCTGTTCTTCCTTCCATGATATTCCCAAAAACATGAATAAAATCTGAATCTCCTCCCAATACTAACGAATATTTAAAAGAATTTAAACGAACTTTAATAGCATCTCTCTTAAAAAGACCTGTAGAAAAAGCTGCATCAAAAACCTCATCTAAAAGTTCTTTTGGATCTTTTAATTCTAATATGTTTTCTGAACAATCTAATATGAAATGAGGCATTTTTTTTTATTTTTTAATAATTACTAATCTTTTCATTTAGTTTTCAAGATACACTAATTGGCTTGGATAGTTTACAACATCTTCAACTGAAACTATTTGAACAGGTTTATGTAATTGTTCTTTCATTAAAGTCACCCATTGCTTATGAGTACTTTTTGGAGTTTTAAGAAACAATTCTCTTCCAATATAATTATTGTGAAGATCCATTATTCTTGAAAGTTCTTCATTAGGAGAAAAATCTTCATGCCAATCTGTAAACTCCTTGGTCCATAAAATTACCTCATGACTTTTTCTTGAAAACAAAGAACATTGCTTGGCAATAAAAATATTCCATAAGGCATGACGAAAAGCATTAGCTTTATTGTGAAACCCATGAGTATCAGGAAATTCTTTTTGGGAAATTCTTACAACATCAAAAGTAGCTATTATTGTAGAAACCATAAAAATAGGATGTTTGAATAAAAACACTAACACACTTTTCATTAGTCTAAAACGAACTCCTTTTATGATATTCCATAAAAGCATTTAAACTTTATATTCTTTAACTGCATCTACAAATGCTTTCGCATTTTCTAATGGAATGTTTGGTAAAATACCATGCCCTAAATTAACAATGTATTTATCTTTACCAAATTCATTTATCATTTGGTGTACCATCTTTTTTATCTCCGCTGGTGGTGACAACAATCTAGATGGATCAAAATTACCTTGAAGTGTAATATTACCTCCAGATAAATAACGAGCGTTTCTTGCCGAACAGGTCCAATCTACCCCTAGAGCAGCAGCACCAGATTTAGACATTTCGTTGAGGGCAAACCAACAGCCTTTACCAAAAGCTATTACAGGAGCAAAATCTTTTAACGCATCTATTATTTGTTGAATATACTGCCAAGAAAATTCTTGATAATCTGTAGGAGATAACATCCCTCCCCAAGAATCAAATACTTGAACAGCATTAACTCCAGCATTAACTTTAGCTTTTAAATATGCAATGGTAGTATCTGTAATTTTTTGTAATAATTGATGAGCTGCAATAGGATTTGTAAAACAAAACTCCTTTGCTTTGTCAAAATTTTTAGACCCTTGTCCTTGAACTACATAACATAAAATTGTCCATGGAGAACCTGCGAAGCCAATTAACGGAATTTCATCGTTTAATTTTTCTTTGGTAGCTTTAATAGCATCCATAACATATCCTAATTCTGAATGAACATCTGGTATTATTACAGTATCAACTCCTTTTTGATTTCTGACAGGATTTGGTAAATAAGGGCCAAAATCAGGCTTCATTTCAACCTCAATATTCATAGCTTGAGGGATGACTAAAATGTCTGAAAATAAAATTGCTGCATCCATGCCATATCTTCTTATGGGTTGTACCGTAATTTCGGATGCCAACTCTGGAGTTCTACATCTTGTAAAGAAATCATATTTCTTTTTAATTTCCATAAATTCTGGCAAGTAACGACCAGCTTGACGCATCATCCAAACAGGTGGTCTGTCAACTGTCTCGCCTTTCAAGGCTCTTAAAAATAAATCGTTCTTTATCATAATAGTGTTACTAATTTTTATTTATAAATTTATGATCTTCTCCTCTTTTTTCAATTTTAACAATATGATAAGGTTGCGTAATTATTGTAGTTACCATTTCCATTGGACCTGGCTCCTTTTTGTTATAAACTATATTTAAATTCTTTTTTTCAACAAAAACACGTTCGATTTCTATTGCATAGCCACCAGTATTTCTAATGGTATCAAAGACACAAATAATGTTGTGATTCGAAAAGTTAATATTAATTTCTGAAAAACTTGAAGATACATTATTTACACTGTTTATTTTATTTAAAAAAACCTGCCATTGTTTCTCGTTTTTGATGGTAAATTTTTCTTCTAAAATTCCTTCAATTCCATTTCCAAATAATGTACCCTTAGAAATAGTACTGAAAACTATTTCTTCTTTCTTTAACGTTTTTGAAGGTTGTATAGTTGAACTGCAACCTAATACTCCAAAAAGGAAAATACATAGAATTAACCTCATTGTTCTTCTTGAATTTTTTGGAATGATTTGTCTATCGCTTTTTCTATAACTAACATGTCTTTTTCGGAAATTGCAGATGATAAAAACCAAGCTTCAAACTGAGAAGGAGGCAAAAATACACCGTTCTTGATCATTTCCCAGAAGAAAATAGCAAATCTATTTGTATTAGATGTTTGCGCCTGTTCAAAATTTGTAACATGGACATTGGTGAAAAAAGGATTCATCATAGACCCAAATCTGTTAACGGTCACGTCTATATTATATTTTTTACCAGCCCCTAATAACATGGACGAAAGTCTATCTCCTACAGCATCGAATTTTTCATATGGATTTTGTTTTTTTAATTCTTTAAGGGTAGAAATACCTCCAGCCATAGCTATGGGGTTACCACTTAAAGTCCCCGCCTGATACATGCCTCCTAATGGAGCTACCTGTTCCATAATTTCATTCCTTGCACCATATGCTCCAACTGGAAAACCTCCTCCAATTACTTTTCCTAAACAGGTAATATCTGCCTCTACTCCCAATAATTCTTGTGCTCCACCAAATTTTGATCGAAAACCTGTCATTACCTCATCAGCAATTAGTAATGCTCCTTTAGAAAATAAGTAATCTTTTAACTCTTTTAAAAAGTTATTTTGGGGAATAACTACCCCCATATTTCCACCAATAGGTTCAATTATAACACCAGCAATATCATCATGTTCTTCAAAATGCTTTTTAACACTATCTAAATCATTGTACTTAGCAATTAAAGTATTCTTTACAGCTCCTTCAGGAACTCCTTTACTTCCTGGCAAACTCAATGTTGCTAATCCTGACCCCGCTGCCACTAATAAAGCATCCTGATGACCGTGATAGCATCCAGAAAATTTTATAATTTTATCTTTTCCAGTAAAGGCTCTAGCTAAGCGAATTCCACTTAAAACAGCTTCTGTTCCTGAATTCACGAAACGAACTTTATCCATACCTGGAAATGCATCACAAACTATTTTTGCTAGTGTAATTTCATTTTCAGTTGAGGCACCAAATGAATACCCATTTTTAAGTGCTTTATGAACAGCTTTCTGCACTTTTTTATGTCGATGACCCAGTATCATTGGACCGTAAGACAAAACAAGGTCTACATATTTATTATTGTCTACGTCTATTATTTGAGAACCTCTCCCCCTTTTTATAAATAAAGGGTTTCCTCCAACTGATGAAAATGCTCTTACAGGCGAGTTAACAGCACCTACAAGATTTATCAATCCTTTATCGTAAAGTTTTTGAGATTTTTTAAAGTTCATTTTTCTTTGATTATTAATTTAACTTCTTGAACTTAAATTTTTATTGTGTGTTAAAGAAGCCTTGTTTATCTATCTAATTTTTATTGTTTTTTCAACAATAATTTAGCAGCTTCTTTTGCAAAATAAGTGATGATAATACTAGCTCCAGCTCTTTTAATACTTAACAAGCTTTCCATCATCACCTTTTCACCATCGAGCCATCCTTTTCCGGCAGCAGCTTTAATCATCGCATATTCACCACTTACATTATATGCCACAACAGGTACATCATAATTATCTTTTAGTGATTTAATAATGTCTAGATAAGATAAAGCAGGTTTTACCATTATCATATCTGCACCTTCTTTAACGTCTAAATCAGCTTCAATAAGTGCTTCGCTAGCATTAGCTGGATTCATTTGATATGTTTTTTTGTCTCCAAATTTTGGAGCTGAGTCTAAAGCCTCTCGAAATGGTCCGTAGAAAGCACTTGCGTATTTGGCTGTGTAAGACATAATTGACACCTGAGTATATCCAGCCTGATCCAATACATTTCTTATATAACCCACACGGCCATCCATCATATCTGATGGTCCTAAAATATCAACACCAGCCTCTGCTTGTGCTAATGCCATTTTACCTAAAATTTCTAAAGTTTCATCGTTAAGAATCTCTCCATTCTCGAGGATACCATCATGTCCGTCAATAGAATATGGATCCATGGCTATGTCAGTCATTAGAACTATGTCTGGAAACTGTGATTTAATCTTCACTAATGACTCAATATATAAGCTATTTCTATTATGCCCTTCTGTTGCATATTTGTCTTTTTTGTCGTCTCCTAATGAAGGAAACACGCAAAATCCTTTAATTCCAAAATCTACACATTCTTTAATTTCTTTCAACATCAAATCAAGCGAATAACGATAAATCCCTGGCATGGAGGCAATTTCCTCCTTTTTATCTGAACCTTCGATGAGAAATAAAGGATAAATAAAGTCATTAATTGACACGTTGGTTTCTTGAACCATGGCCCTTATAGCTGAAGATTTACGATTTCTTCTTGGTCTCCTTGATATACTATACATAATAAAGATTTACTAATTCTATCAAACTTTCCACAGTAGGAACTTTTGCTACTTCTACGTTATTAAAATGTTTTCTAGCTTCTTTTGCAGTTGATTCTCCAATACAAAAAGCAACTTTATCTGAAGTATTTTTTTGAAGATAACTTTCAACTGTTGAAGGGCTGTAAAATAAAACCCCTTTTACACCTTCTTTAATATCAATTGGACTGTACATAGTTTTGTATGCCTCAACTTCGTTTAGAGTAACTCCGTTTTCAGATAAAATAATTGGTAAAGTATCTAAGCGTATATCACTACAAAAATAAGTTACCACTTGTCCTTTTAATTTTGTTGACAAGTACTCTGCTAATTTTTGTGCATTGTTTTCAGAGTAACTAACCGATCCAATTTTTTGTTCAATTAGCTTTTTAGTCCTTCTACCTACGCAAAAAATATTTTTAAAATTTAACTCATCTTTAGAAAAATTATCTAGCAAAGCCTCTACACCATTTTTACTAGTAATAACAACATTCTCTATAGGTTCTTTGACTACCTTGGAAGGAATTCTATTTGATCTTATTTTTATAAAGTCTGAACTACTAGAAGAAATAGTATTATGAAATAATTTAGTTTGACTTAATGAAAGAGATTTTGTAGAAAAAACATTAATCCCAGCTTCCTCTTCTACATTTATATCATTTATTATCAATTGTTTACCACCCCTATTGATAATATAATCTGCACAATCTTTAGCTAAATATCGATGCTTATCTAATGGTACTGTTTTAGCTACCTCTATTTTCTTCTTACCATCTTTACTCAAAAGAACCCCCTTAAAGTTAATCTCTTTTGTTTTATCATCTATGTAAGCAAATGCTCCAATTGGTGCAGTACAGCCACCCTCAAGACGATGTAAAAAATCTCGCTCTACAGAAACACAAACTTCAGTTTCATAATGATTTAATTGCTCACATGCATCTTTGATATAGTCATCTTCGTTTAATGATGTTATCATGATAGCACCTTGAGCTGGTGCTGAAATCATCCAAGACAAGTTTACAGCTCCACCGGGCCTCTTCCCTATTCTTTCAAGACCAGCTGCTGCAAAAATGGCTCCATTCCAATCATTATCTTTTAACTTGTTTAAACGAGTATTCACATTACCACGTAAATCAACAACTGTGTGTGTTGGAAATCTATTTAACCACATTGCTTTTCTTCTTAGACTACCTGTAGCTATAGTAGCCTCCTTTAATCCAAAAAATTCTTCCGTATCCTTTAATACTATTATATCGCTATTGTTAGCTCTTTTTAAAACTGCAACTTGAATGATTCCTTCAGGCAATATAGTTGGAACATCTTTCATTGAATGAACAGCAATATCTATTTCATTATTTAATAATGCAATATCTAAATTTCTTGTAAAAACGCCGGTAATACCTAATTCGTAAATTGGTTTATTTAGAATTATATCTCCAGTAGATTTTATTGGGACTATTTGGGTTTTATACTCTAATTCATTCAACATTCGTTGAACCCTGTTGGCTTGCCACAATGCTAATTCACTATCACGGGTACCTATTCTTATAACTTTATGCATAGAGTATGGTTAAGATTTTCCAAAAACTTTAGACATCACTTGAATACTATCAGTAACTGATGTCTTTTCTTCTTTTAGATGCTTTACAAACTGAGTTGTAATTTTTTGTATAAACCTATTGGTTAGAAGTTCTGCTTGAGTTTCATCAAAGTTCTTAATTTTCTTTTTATGAAAATTAATTTCATCCTTTTGGATTGCTTCTAAGGATTCTTTTAATGCATTAATAGCTGGAACTAACTTTCTGTTGTTTAACCAATCATTAAATTCTTCTTTGTAGACCTTAATAATTTGTTCAGCTTTGGGAATTTCATTTTGCCTTTTAGACAATGTTTCTATTGTAATTTTTGATAATTCATCTACATTTATCAATGATACATTATCTAATTCATTAACTGATCTATCTACATTTTCAGGCATAGATAAATCTAGAATTAATATTTTTTTATTTTTTTCAATATGCATTTTTGTAATGGTGGGCTTATCTGATCCAGTAGAAACTATTAAAATATCTGAATTAGAAATTTCTTCAGTTAAATTATTAATATTTGAGTTTCTTATTGAGTGGTGTTCTTTCACAAAAGAAATTGCCTTTTCTTGTGTTCTATTGATTAAGCAAACTGAACTATTTGAGGTATATTCAGCTAAATTTTTACAAGTATGCTTCCCCATTTTACCTAATCCAAAAACTAGAATATTTTTGGAATTATAGTTAGATACATTCTGGATAATATACTGAACAGCCGCATATGATACTGAAGTTGTTCCAGAACTCAACTGAGTGGTATTCTTTACTTTTTTACTAGCTTGAAGCACTAAATTTATAAGTCTTTCTAAGTATGTATTAGTTGTTTTGAGTTGTTTTGCTAATTTAAAAGCCAGTTTTAATTGACCAACTATTTCATAATCACCAAGTATCTGACTTTCTAAACCAGTTCCAATTCTAAATAACTGATTTACGGCTTCATTACCGATATAAATATTTGAGATGTTAGCAAATTCTTCAATGTCACCTCCAGAATACTTACACAAAAGCTGAATAAGTTGAAAAGGATGATCAGCAAAACCAGTAATTTCTGTTCTATTGCATGTAGAGAGAACAAATAATCCATCAAAACCAACCTCTTTTGCTTCTTTCAAAAGACTTACTTGATTGTCTTTGGATAAACTGTATTTACCTCGGGTTGATGCATCAGCTTTTTTGTAACTGATTCCAATGTTGTAAAGTTTTTTTTCTTGACGATCTATTTTCATTCAAACCTTAAAAAGAATGCTCAAAAGTATAAAGTAATAAGAGATAAAAGTATCGCTAAAAGTACTTTTTATATCGTTCTGTGTTTTTTGATTACATTTTATTTTAAAAATACTCGGTTTATTGTATTTTTGTAGTAAAATCAATAGTTAAAGATGCTATTGTATAGAATCATTCTAAATAAAGAGTATTTTTTTTAAAAAAAATTTTATGTTAAAAAATGTCGCTGGAAGTTCTTTTGATGAAATCAACTTAGAAAATGGATTTAGAATTCTAGAATTTCAAAATGAAAGTGATGAAACACTCACATTTGAAAGAAATATAGACAGTACTTTAATTCAAATGCACTTTTGCATTAAAGGAAACTCAAAATTCTTATTTAATAATGGAAGTTACACTTTTGATGTTCTAGACAAACGCTCAATCATTCTATACAACCCCCAAAGAAGTCTACCAATTAATTTAGAGATTTACCCAAATACTATTTTAATCTCTCTTTTAATTTCTATTGAAAAATTTCATTCTCTATTTTCAAAAGAGGCTAGTTATATTCCTTTTTTAAGTAAAGAAAATAGTAACAAGAAATACTATGATGATGTTGAAATAAAACCAATGGTTTTATTGGTTTTAAATCAAATAGTTAATTCTAGTATCAATAGCTCCATTAGAGATTTATATATCAAAGGAAAAATTTATGAATTATTAAGTCTTCATTTTCAACAAGACGAATCTAATTTAGGAGAATATTGTCCTTTTTTAGTAGATGAACAAAATGTAATTAAAATTAGAAAAGCAAAGGATATTATTATTTCTAATATGTCTGAACCACCTTCTCTTCAGGAACTTGCAAACGAGATAGGATTGAACATAAAAAAATTAAAAGAAGGATTTAAACAAATATATGGAGATACAGTTTTTAGTTTTTTGTTTGATTATAAAATGGAACACGCTAGAAGATTATTAGAAAGCAACCAACACAATGTTAATGAAGTAGGATTAAGGGTTGGCTATAGTACATCTAGTCATTTTATAGCCGCGTTCAAAAAAAAGTTTGGCACAACTCCCAAGAAATACATAATGTCTCTTAATAAATAGTCTTTAAATTATATTTAATTTCCAATAGTTAAAATAAGAATCCATTTGAAACAGTTAAGTCACGAAGACATTCAAAATAATCATCAACAATTTCCAATTACTATTGTTTGTGATGCTATTAGGACTCCTGGTAATATTGGAATGTGTTTTAGGATTGCTGAAAGTTTTGGGGTGTCAAAAATTTATCTTCACCAAAGTTCACCATCTACAGAAAATAATACTGTAAAACGAACTGCTAGAAATACCATAAATCAAATTGAGCATACTATTTATACTAATTTTAATGATACTATTCGTAAATTAAAAGAAGAAGGAAATACAATTATTGGTATAGAAATTACCGATAAGAGTATAGATATCCAAGATTTTAATTTTAGAAATCTTAAAAAAATCGTTTTACTTTTGGGAAGTGAACGAAACGGTATTAAAAATATTGAGTATTTAGATCACAGCATATGCATTCCAATGTTTGGCAGGAATTCTTCCATGAATGTAATTCACAGCTTAAGCATAGCTCTTTACGAGGCAACCAATCAATTAAAAAAGAATTAAATATTTACAAAAGTCACTGAAATAAATTTTAAAAAATGAAAGGAGTCTTACTAGTTAACTTAGGTTCACCTGACACTACAAAAACAAAAGATGTTAAGCGTTATTTGGGTGAATTTTTAATGGATGAGAGAGTAATTGATATTGCTTACTGGAAACGTTTCCTTCTCATTAAAGGAATTATTTTACAGGTAAGACCAAAAAAATCGGGTGCTGCTTACAAAAAAATATGGTGGGAAGAAGGTTCTCCTTTAGTTGTTATTTCTGAACGATTTTCTAATAAAGTAACTTCAAAAGCAGAAATTCCCGTTTCTCTAGCAATGAGATATGGATCGATGAGTATGGAGAAAGGTTTTAAGGAGTTAACTGATCAAGGGGTTGATGAGATTTTACTTGTTCCATTATATCCTCATTATGCAATGTCTTCATATGAGACCGTTACAGTAAAAGCAGAACAAATTGTAGCGACCCATTACCCTAACGTAATTATGGATATACTTCCTGCTTTTTATAACAAACCGGAATACATAAAAGCAATGAGTGATAATATTAAAAATCATTTAAACGGTTTTGATTATGACCATGTATTATTTTCTTACCATGGAATACCAGAGAGACACATCAAAAAATCAGACCCCACTAAAAATCATTGCAAATTAGATGGTAGTTGTTGCGAACGTAATTCTGTAGCTCACCATACTTGTTACAGGCACCAATGTTTTGAAACTACAAAAGGAATTGTTGAAAATTTAGAACTAAAGGATGGAACCTTTAGTAATTCTTTTCAATCTAGATTACTGAAAGATCCATGGTTAAAACCCTACACAGATTTTGAGTTAGAAAAATTTCCAGAGGAAGGTAAAAAGAAAGTTGCCGTAGTTACACCTGCTTTTGTATCTGATTGTCTTGAAACACTTGAAGAAATTGCCATGGAAGGAAAAGAAGATTTTTTAAAAGCTGGAGGAACTGACTTCAAACATATTCCTTGTATGAATGACAATGATGATTGGGTTGAAGTCATGGCAAGTTGGATTCAAAATTGGCAGAAAACCAACTAGTAATTAGAAAAAAAATAATCTCAAAATATTTCAGAATGGATATTTCATACATAAAAGCATTACATATCATTTTTGTTATCACTTGGTTTGCTGGCTTATTTTATATCGTTCGGTTATTTATTTATTTTGCTGAAGCAGAAAACAAAAAAGAACCAGCTAAATCTATCTTACAGACTCAGTACAAACTAATGAGTAAGCGCCTTTGGTATATTATTACTTGGCCATCTGCAGTCTTAGCTAGTTTTTTTGCTTTTTGGATGCTATATCTTGTGCCATCTTATTTAACCATGCCATGGATGCATGTAAAATTATCTTTTGTACTTGCTTTATATTTTTACCATGCTGGTTGTCAAAAAATATTTAAACAACAGCAAATGAATAGTGTGAAGTACACATCTTTTAAATTGAGAATATGGAATGAAGTTGCTACAATTTTATTATTTGCAATTGTATTTTTAGTGGTTTTAAAAAGTGCTATTTCATGGATATGGGGTGTAATTGGTATTATTTTATTAGGTATTTTACTTATGTTATCAATTCGCCTTTACAAAAAAATTAAATTAAAAAATGGTTGGGAAAATGATAAGCATGAAATTTCAGAAGACGCCAATCAATCCAACTCAAATAATTAAATTTTTGAAAAATTTTAATTATTAAAAACCCTTAATGAAAAAAAACAAAAATCAAGCTGCACTAGGATTTATTTTTATCACCATGCTGATTGATGTCATTGGTTGGGGAATCATCATTCCTGTAATCCCAGGTCTGATCGAAGAACTGATACAAGGAGATATAAGTGAGGCTGCAAAAGTAGGTGGTTGGATCACATTTGCCTATGCAATCACCCAATTTATTTTTGCTCCATTAATTGGTAATTTGAGTGATCAATTCGGAAGACGGCCCATTATTTTAATTTCTTTACTAGGCTTTACGCTAGATTACATCTTATTAGCATTAGCTCCCTCAATTACATGGTTGTTTATTGGACGAATTATTGCTGGAATTACTGGCGCAAGTATAACTACAGCTTCGGCATATATTGCAGATATCAGCACAATAGAAAATAGAGCAAAAAACTTTGGAATGATTGGAGCTGCCTTTGGATTAGGCTTTATCATTGGACCCGTTATAGGAGGGCTTCTAGGACAATATGGTGCTAGAGTTCCTTTTTATGCCGCAGCAGCTTTATGTTTTTTAAATTTCCTATACGGGTATTTTATCTTACCAGAATCTTTACCAAAAGAAAAAAGGAGTGTATTAAACCTTAAAAAAGCTAATCCTATAGGAAGTTTTTTACACCTTAAAAAATATCCTAAATTAATTGGGTTGGCTTCGTCTATGTTTCTCTTGTACGTTGCATCCCACGCTATTCAAAGTAATTGGAGTTTCTTTACGATGTATAAATTTAATTGGGATGAGAAAATGGTTGGAATTTCTCTTGGAGTAATTGGTTTATTTGTTGCATTGGTTCAAGGAGTTCTAATTAGATGGGTGAATCCCTGGTTAGGAAATGAAAAAAGTATTTATGCAGGATTTTTTCTTTACAGCTTAGGGATGTTATTATTTACTTTCGCTAATCAAAGCTGGATGATGTTTATCTTCCTAATTCCGTATTGTTTGGGAGGTATAGCAGGACCTGCTTTACAAGCGGTAATATCTATTCAAGTTCCTGAGACAGAACAAGGTAAAATACAAGGAACTTTAACAAGTTTAATGAGTGCATCTGCAATAGTAGGGCCACCGCTAATGACGGGTATTTTCTACTATTTCACCAAAGAACAAACGCCTTTTGAATTTGCTGGAGCTCCTTTTTTATTAGCTTCAATTTTAATGACTATAAGTGCCTTTATGGCTTATTACTCTTTTAGGAAAGATTCTTTGAGCGCCAAGAGATAGATAAAAAAACTTAGTTTTTTATACTTTGTTCAAAAGGAATCCTATTCACAATACTCCTCCCCAAAGTAACCTCATCTGCATATTCTAACTCATCTCCAACTGAAATCCCTCGAGCTATCGTAGAAGTAAGCACGTCATAATCTTCAATTTGCTTAAAAATATAAAAATTGGTAGTATCTCCTTCCATAGTAGAACTTAACGCAAAAATTAACTCTTTAACTTCTTTATTTTTAACCTTGGCAACTAGGCTATCTATCTCTAAATTTTGTGGACCGATTCCTTCAATTGGTGAAATTTTACCACCTAAAACATGATACAAACCCCTAAATTGAGATGTGTTTTCTATAGCCATAACATCTCTAATATCTTCAACAACACAAACTATTTCTGGATTTCGTTTTGGATTACTGCAAATTTCACACAAGACAGTATCGGAAATATTATAACACTTTTCACATGACTTAACCTCTGTTCTTAATAATTGAAGAGACTCTGTTAAGTATTTTGTGTTTTCAGAAGGTTGCTTTAATAAATGCAATACCAAACGTAAGGCAGTTCGTTTTCCTATACCAGGCAAACGGGATACTTCATTTACTGCATTTTCTAAAAGTTTTGATGAAAAATCCATTGTTACAAAACTACAACTTATACTTAAAAAAGTATAGAGAAAAAAGACAAAAGACCTTAAATCTATATTATCTGTATTCTAAAAAAACTATATTCGTCAATATTAATTTATATAATGAAGCCACTACACATTTTATTTTTAATTGTTGGATATTTTAGTGTCCTGATTTTAATCTCATTTATCACAGGAAGAAAAGCAACTAATGATACATTCTTCAAGGCAAACAATTCATCTCCTTGGTATTTAGTAGCTTTTGGAATGATAGGTGCCTCACTCTCCGGTGTTACCTTTATTTCTGTACCAGGATGGGTTGAAAACCAGAGCATGAGTTATATGCAAATGGTATTTGGATATATTGTTGGTTATGCGGTGATTGGCCTTGTATTACTACCTCTATATTATCAACTAAATCTTACCTCTATATACACCTATTTAGAAGATAGATTTGGTAGATATTCATATAAAACTGGTGCCTCATTTTTCTTACTATCCAGAACAATTGGGGCAGCATTTCGTTTATTTTTAGTTGCTAATGTATTACAACTTCTACTCTTTGATGAATTTGGAATTCCATTTTGGTTTACAGTTACCATCACCATATTATTAATTTGGTTATACACATTTAAAGGAGGTATTAAAACTATTGTTTGGACAGATACCCTACAAACATTATTTATGCTAATTGCTGTTGGTGTATGTATTTATACTATTTCAGATGAAATGAATATTTCAAATATATTTAGTTATATAGCAGATAATGAATTGTCTAAAACTTTCTTTTTTGAGGATTACAAAACTGGGAATTATTTTTGGAAACGTTTCTTCTCTGGAGCGTTTATTGCCATTGTAATGACTGGTTTAGACCAAGATATGATGCAAAAAAATCTAAGCTGTAGAAACTTAAAAGATGCACAAAAAAACATGTTTTGGTTTACCATAGTTTTGGTGATTGTAAATTTTTTCTTTTTAGCACTGGGAGTTTTATTAACAGATTATGCTCAGCAATATGGAATAGATGCTCATAAAGACGAACTCTTCCCAATTATTGCCACTAAGGGGTCTTTAGGCATAGCTACTGCCATGTTCTTTTTATTAGGGTTGATAGCAGCTGCTTATTCGAGTGCAGACTCTGCACTAACCTCACTTACAACATCATTTAGTATTGATATTTTAGAAATAGACAAAAAAGAGAACACAATTGTTCAGGAAAATCTTAGAAAAAAAATTCATGTACTATTCTCTATAATTTTAATTATTGTAATTCTAATTTTTAAATATTTTATAGCTGATGAAAGTGTTATTGCAAAAATATTCACTTTTGCAGGGTACACCTACGGCCCACTTTTAGGGTTATATTCTTTTGGGCTATTTACTAACTTTAAAGTTAAAGATACAGCAGTTCCATTCATCTGTATTTTTTCACCTATACTAACATTACTAACCAACTATACAACTATTACTTGTTTTGAATTTGATTTTGAGTTTTTTGTCCTAGTATTAAATGGAGCTTACACATTTATAGGTTTAATTTTATTTAAAAAAAACACTGATCACTTGTAACTAGAATCTTTAAAAAAAATATTATAATGATAAATGCATTAGAATTAGTTTCGATATCAGATTTTGCACTTTCCATAGTTTGTCTATTTCTTGCTGGATTATCATTAGGAAATGGTAAAACCAATAAATCTCCAGATACCTATCTAGGCTTTTTTATAATTTTCATAGGCTTATCTGCTTTTATGGGTGGATTAAATCATGGTTTTTTTGAGCCTTTAGATCAAAGTTATTACCCAAAGCTCTTAACCTACATATTTGCTGCAGGTGGAACTTTCTGTATTTTTAACTATATCATCAAAGTATTTACTAAGGGTAAAGTTGCCAATATATTGACTATTATTAGCTATGTTCAGCTTATTGGTTTTGTATTAGCTACTTTTTACATTGATGATTTTATATTAGTAATTGGAAATTATGCCCCTATTTTATTTTTCTTTTTTATTATGAATTTTATCAACTTTAAAAGAGGAAAAAGAGAACAATATTTTTCGCTTTTTTTTTAATAATATTTACGGGTTCCTTTGTACAAATAACCAAAATAAGTATATCAGATTTAATAAATAATAGTACATTATTTCACAGTATTGTTTTAATAGGCTATCTCATTTTGTATGCTGGAATTCGGCAAAAGAAATCTTCGAATCGTTAAAATCTTTTATTATTATTTTTTTTGGGTCTTAAAAGACTTCGTATTTTTACTATATATAAACATGAATGAATGTCAAAAGATTTAAGTAACTACAGAAAATCGTATGAAAAACAGGAGTTACTAGAAAGTAATTGTCCAGAAAATCCTCTAGAATTATTTCAAAAATGGTTTTTAAATGCCGATGCATCAAATACTATAGAAGAAACAAATGCAGTATCTCTTAGTACTATTGGTAAAGATGGTTATCCAAAAAGTAGAATCGTACTTCTTAAGAAATACACTGAAGAGGGTTTTATTTTTTACACTAATTATAATTCTGAAAAAGGAAAAGCTATTCAAGAAAACAATCAAGTCTGTTTATCATTTTTTTGGCAAGCTCTAGAACAACAAATTATCATAAAAGGCAAAGCTGAAAAATTACCAGAAAATTTATCAGATGGATATTTTGAATCCAGACCAACAGGAAGTAAACTTGGTGCTTGGGCCTCTAACCAAAGTACGGTTGTAGAATCCAGAGATATTTTAGAGAAGAATCTTCAAAAGTTTGAAGAAAAATTTGAAGGAAAAGAAATCACAAGACCTCCTCATTGGGGTGGTTTCATGGTAAAACCAATATCTATTGAATTTTGGCAAGGTAGACCCAATAGAATGCATGACAGAATTCTTTACACATTAAAAGAAGATTTTTCGTGGAAAATTGAAAGATTGGAACCTTAATTTTTATATTTACTATTCTAAAATAGAATTGTTTGAAAACATTATACATTGTTAGACATGCTAAATCCTCATGGGATTATACAAATATAGAAGACATCGACAGGCCCTTGAAAAAAAGAGGCATTAAAGATGCTCATTTAATGTCTAAATTTTTATCTAAGAAAATTAAAAAGCCCGATGTCTTTATTTCTAGTGTTGCCAACAGAGCACTTCATACGAGCGTTATTTTTTGTCAAAACTTTAATTACCCTTTTTCAAATCTTAAAATTAAAAAAGAATTGTACAGCTTTAGTGATGGTTATTTAGTAAAAACTGTAAAAGCTCTTGATAACAGTTTTGATTCAGCTATTATTTTTAGTCATGACCATGGAATTAATACTTTTGTAAATAAATATGGGAGCAAGCCAATAACTCATGTTAGTACCTGTGGAGTCATTGGATTAAAATTTGAAGAAAAACACTGGAAAGACATAAAAAAAGGGACAACTGTCATGGCTGAATTCCCTAAAAATCAAAAGTAGGAAGAAGATGGTTCCCATAACTTTTATTTCATCTCAATGCTAGAACACCATAAAAAGACCTTAAAATTGGTGCTTTTTAAAAAAAGATCTGATTAAAGTATCAAAGTGATCATTCTCTTCAAAATTTGTAGACATCTTTAGATAACTTAATGAAGAAATCTTGTCAGATAATCTCATATAATCTTTTTCAGTGGTTAAAAGTATTTTCTTTTCTGAGGTTATTGAAGAATACTTTGCTGTGATAACATCTATTTCTTTTGCAGTAAATTGATGATGGTCTGAATATTTTAAGTGATGAACTTTATTATCCTTTGCTTTTAAAAATGAAACCAATGGTGTTGGATTGGCAATACCAGTAAGCAATACTATTTCATAATCACTCAAAGTCTTCAATGGTATATTTTGGTTGCCTGAGGTTTTGTTATGATAACTAATAGTAGAAAAAAAGACATGCTGTTTTGATGTTACTTTTAATTTTTTCTTGATGTCTTGTTTTTTTGCTAAAGACAGGTCAATTGGACATTTGGTCACTATAATAATATGAGCTCTTTTAGCCCCCCCTCTACTTTCTCTTAAATTTCCAGTAGGTAAAACAAAATCATCGGAATATAAATCATCAAATTTTGTTAATAAAATATAACAGTTAGCCTTCACTTTTCTGTGCTGAAATGCATCATCTAACAAAACTAAATCAAGTGGGTATTTTTTCTGAAGTTCTTGAATACCGTTTACACGATTTTCGTCAACTGCTACACATATTTTTGGGAATTTTTTAAAAAATTGAAGGGGCTCATCCCCAACATCTTGTGAAGTATGAGCATCGTTAATTAAAACAAATCCGGTGGTTTTTCTTTTATAACCCCTACTTAAAACAGCTACTTTAGTATCATTTTGTAAAAGTTTAATCAAATATTCTATTTGTGGTGTTTTTCCTGTTCCTCCAACACTCAAATTACCAACGGCAATGACAGGAATGTCGAAACTCTTGGATTTAAAGAAACCAACATCATAAAAATAATTACGAATTCTTGTAACAAAATCATACAAGAGAGTTAAAGGAAACAATAAAAATCGAAATAAACTCACAAAATATATTTTTAATGAAAATCCTGAAAGTGCGATATTAGCACGAAAATACAACAAAATTTTTCTTCTTTTTTTTATCTACTAATTTGAAAAAAGTTACCATGGTAATTCAGACAATTTTGAATTAAAATAGTAACTTTGAGAATGTTGAATTTCTATTTAATTAGATTCGTAAGAGAGTTTTACTTTAGACATAGACAATTTTAATGAAACAACCTTGAGAAACAAAATGAGCATAACCATAAAAAACATAAGTGACTATCTAGAAAAAATAGCTCCACTAAATCAGGCAGAAGATTTTGATAATGTGGGTTTATTAATAGGTAATGAAACTACAGAAGTAAAGGGAGTTCTAGTGACATTAGACACTCTAGAAGAAACTATTGATGAGGCTATTAAAAAAAATTGCAACTTAATCATTAGCTTTCATCCAATAATTTTTAGTGGGTTAAAAAAAATTAATGGAAACTCTTATGTAGAACGAGTAGTCATGAAAGCTATTCAAAATAATATTGCTATTTATGCCACTCATACAGCATTAGATAATAGTAAAATTGGTGTAAGTGCAAAAATGTGTGAGGTGTTAGGTTTAACAAACTATAGCATACTGCTTCCTAAAGAAGATAGTACTATTGGAATGGGAATGATTGGCGATTTGCCCAAACCAATGCTTGAAGATGATTTTTTAACCTTTACTAAAAAAACTTTTAAAACTAATGGAATTCGTTTTTCGAGTAAAACAGGAAAACATATAAAAAAAGTGGCTGTTCTCGGTGGGTCGGGGAGCTTTGCCATAGCAGATGCAATTCATAAAAAAGCTGATGCGTATATAAGTGCTGATTTCAAGTACCATGATTTTTTTAAAGCTGAAGATAAAATCTTACTGATAGATGTAGGACATTATGAAAGTGAACAGTTTACAAAAAACCTTTTGGTTGAGTATCTTACAAAAAAATTCACTAGTTTTGCAGTCATTTTATCAGAAAAAAGTACGAATCCAATTTATTATTTATAAACATGGCAAAGAAGAAAGAAGTTAGTGTTGAACAAAAGTTAAGAGCACTTTATGACTTACAATTAATAGACTCTAGAATAGACGAGATTAGAAATGTTAGAGGTGAATTACCTTTAGAGGTTGAAGATCTTCAAGATGAGGTAACAGGATTAAATACTAGGCTTTCTAATTTATCTGAAGATGTTACGAATTTAGAAACTGATATCAATAATAAAAAGATAGCGATTGAGGAATCTAATACGTTAATGAAAAAATACGAAGAGCAACAAAAAAATGTTAGAAACAACAGAGAATTTGACTCTTTAGCTAAAGAAACAGAATACCAAGAATTAGAAATTCAATTATCTGAGAAAAGAATCAAAGAATTTCAAGTAAAAATTGAGCAAAAAAATGAAATCATAGCTTCAACTAAAGAAAAGTTAGATAAGCAACAAATTCATTTAGATCATAAAAAAGCAGAGTTAGACTCTATTCTAAAAGAAACAGAAAAAGAAGAAAAAATTTTATTAGATAAATCAAAAGAATTTTCTGAATCTATAGATGCACATTTGTTAAATGCCTACACTAGAATAAGAAATAAAGTAAAGAATGGATTAGCGGTTGTATCTATTGAGAGAGGAGCTTCTGGAGGGTCTTTCTTTACCATACCACCACAAATTCAACTAGAAATTGCTAACAGGAAAAAAATCACAATAGACGAACATAGCGGACGTATATTAATTGATGCGAGTTTAGCGGCCGAAGAAAAAGAAAAAATTGACAGCCTTTTTTCTTAAAAATATACTTAAGACATAAAAAAACTCGAACTGTAATACAGTTCGAGTTTTTTTATGTAAAATTTACTAGATGTTAGTAATCTAATGATCTCAAATAGGAAAGTTTATTTTCCCAGACACTCAAACTTTTCTTAAAATTATTAATATTAGTATGAACATTTTTCACAAGAGGATTATCATCAGAGGCATTGGAGAAAAAACTTAAATTATTTTCAAGTTGCTGAATTTCTCGGACTGCTTCATCAATTTTCTTTCTAATAAAAATAACCTCTGAATTAAGTTTTCTTGTATCATTTTTTGCCAAATATCCATTTATAACATTTTTAAATTTTAATAACACCATTTCATCTTTATTTATAGATAATTTAGACAAAATAAGATCTACAAACTTATTAAATTTAACATCAACAGATCTAGAATTCCTTGAAGCACCTCCAAACTGATTCCACTCCTTCATTAATTTAGTAACAGCGGCTTTAGTTGAATAATCTTCTGGTTTTAGACTTTGAAAAAATGCTTCTTTTTTATCTAAAATCTCTTTATCCTCATCGCTAAGTGTATTTTTTTGTTTGTGGTAACGATCAAAATAGTGATTACAAGCTGCTTTAAATTTTTTCCATAAGTCATCAGAAAATTTTCTGGGTACATGACCTACTTTTTTCCAATCAGATTGAATTTTCTTGAAAGTATTAGTTGTAGTCTCCCATTCCTCACTATCCTTAAGAGATTCAGCTAACTTTATCAAATCAAGTTTTTCTTGCAAATTGTGTTGTTGTGACTTTTTCTCTTGTTTATAAAATTTATTTTTCTCTTGATTAAACTGCTTGGTAGCATCCTTAAACTTTAACCATATAGTTTCACTTTTTGAGTATGGCAATTTTCCTGCATCAAAATATTTTTTTCTTAACAGTTCAATAGATTTTATACTTTTCTGCCAATCATTATGAGTTTTGTTTTGAGAAGAATCAAAATTTAATATTTCGTCAATCACTAACATTTTTGCTTCAATAATAGCACCATATTGAGATTTCATATCCCTGAAATGGCCATGTCTTTTGTCATGAATTATTTTGGTAGCAGCACTAAATTTTTCCCACACTTCATCTCTCATTTCTCTTGCAACTGGCCCAACATCTTCTTTCCATCGCTTATGAAGTTTTTGTAATTCTTTGAATGCTACATTTACATCTTCAATTTCAGCTAAATCCTCTGCTTTTTGAATTAATTTTAATTTCTCCTCTAAGTTGTTTTTAAAATCTAAATCTCTAAAATCATTACTCAAATGAAGTAAGTCATAAAAACGTTCTACATGGTGATGAAATATTTTCCAAGTGTCATTATATTTAGTTTTTGGAACTGGTCCAATAGCTCTCCAAGTACTCTGTATATCTCTAAAAGATTTATACATAGTTTTTGTATCAGCATTTTCTATCAATGATTTCAATTCTTCAATTAACTGAAGTCTCTTCTCTAAATTCTCTTTTAATTGTTTTTCTAAATTAGAATAGTATGCATCTCTGTCTTTCTTGTAAACAGAAAGTAGTTTATTATATCTAGACTTAACAGGACTAGAATATTGAAAATCTATAGTATTACCACCCTCAGCTAAAAAAGCTTCTTTTTTTTCCGCTAAAAGTGATCCAAACTTAATATTAAAGGCACTTTTAATTGCCTCTACAGTTGATTTAATATGCTGTACTTTCTGAGTTTCTAAGAGCTTTTCAAGTGAATCAGCTAATTCTTCAAGTGATAATTTATCATATGCTATAATCACCTCCTCTAGAGCAGGTTTTTCTTTTTCTAGATCTTCTTTAGCCACATCTTCTTTTGCTACATCTTCTAACTTATTCTCTTCATTATCTATCCCCGAAGTATCTTGGGTATTTACGATTTCTTCTTTGGAATCAGAATCTTCTTTAATAGCTTTAGCTGAGTCTACTGATTCTTCAACTACCATTTCGTCCTTTTGATCAGATACATTATCTAACTCAGTAGGGTCTGTAAGTTTTTCATTTACTACAGGTTTTTTAACAGACTCTTTAGTATTAGTGTTTTTTTTATTTTTTGTCTTTGATGACTTTGCAATTGGCTCTTTATTTTCTGATGATTTAATTTTATCATCTTTTGATTCTAACATATATACAATGTTTAAGGTTCCTAAATAATATGCCTAAAGATAACGATGTATTCTAAAACAACAAAAAAATATCAAACTGATTGAAAAACTAATTATTCCATATTCTCCATGATTCTTCTGCCTGAAGTTCAAGCATTTCATACCCGTTTTTTATTTGAGTAAGTTGTTTTTTTCCTTCTTTCAGGAATGCTGTTTCTGTTGGATTGTATATTAAATCATATAATAAATGTTTATCTGTCAAAAAATGGTAAGGAATATTAGGTTTGTCATTTATATTTGGGAATGTTCCAACAGGTGAACAATTAACTATGATTGTATACTTATTTAATAAATCATTTGTAATGTCTTCATAGGATATTTGAAGAGCATCTTTAGGATTTCTAGAAACTTTAAAATATTCAATATTTAATTTTTCAAAAACATATGAAACAGCTTTAGATGCCCCACCTGTTCCAAGTATCAGAGCTTTATTGTGATGCTTTTTCAAAATAGGTGTTAATGAATTTTCAAATCCAAAAACATCTGTATTATATCCAATAAGGCTCCCATTATTAGAAAATTTAATAGTATTAATTGCCCCTACTTTTTTTGCAGTTTCATCTACATGATCTACATAATTAAAAATTGACAATTTATACGGAATGGTTACGTTTAACCCTCTTAAAGACCCCTTAAATTTATAAATAATGGCAGAAAAATCTTCAATCCTTTTGAGATCAAAATTTAAATATTCAGAATTTGATAATTGTAGATTTTTAAACTTTTTTGAAAAATAAGTTTTAGAGAAAGAGTATGATATATTCTTTCCTATTAATCCAAAAAATATGTTATTTAATCTTTCTTGATCTTCCATAATAATCTATCGCTAATATTAAGCTTATTCCAATTAAAACATACATGATAGCCAACCATGTACTGAAGTCATTAATGTTTGGGATAAATCTGTGGTAATTTTCAATGATCATATCACCACTATTATCCAATAAAATTTGTCCATTTTCAGATTTAAAAATCTTTTCTTTCCATGGCCAAACTATTCCTAAGGAACCAGTTATAAATCCTATAATAATTGCTGTTATAATTTGGTGCCATCTTTTTAAAGCATACCCTAAAGCGTGAGACAGTGTAACCAATCCAAATGCTGAACCTAATGTAAATACTCCAATAATTTTTAGATAATAAATTTTAACAGGATTGTGTATAAAATCAAAATTTAAAGTAATTATATCTTTCAAAACACTTGATAAAATATTTACTGAATCTACTAACAACAATACATAATTTCCAAGTAAAATAAGAATGAAAGAACCCGAAAGACCGGGAAGAGTCATTCCTGAAACTCCAATTATACCGCATAAAAAAACAAACCATAAGTTATTGTTTTCTCCAGCTGGAGTCAAAAAACTTATTGACAAACCCAAGATTGCCCCTAGGATTAAAAAACTAAAACTTTTAAAATTCCAATCTTCAAAGTCTTTAGCTATATAGTATATAGACCCTAAAATCATTCCAAAAAACCAACTCCATACATACAGTTCATAATTTCTGAGAAAAAAATCTAAAATCAAAGAGATCGTAAAATAACTGAAAATACTTCCAGAAATTATGATCAATATAAATTGTGAATTTGTGTATTTGAAAAAACTATTAAACCTGCCATTTAAAAGCAATTTTAGAGATTTGAGATTTATTTTTTGAAAAGAATAAATTAATTCTTCGTAAAACCCTAAAACAAATGATACTGTTCCTCCTGAAACCCCAGGAACTTTATTAGCGGCACCCATAAGTAAGCCTTTAAAAAAAAGAGTTAATTTATCTTTAAAAGTTCTTTCTTTATGCATTAGTCTTTTTTAATGGCTAATTTTTCTAACAGTATAATTAATCCAAAACCAATTAACATCAAAAAAATGGATATTAATAATTGATTATCTCCCTCAAATGAAAAAGGAGAAACACTGGCTGTATTGAATGGAACCTCGATTCCTTTTGAATTAGTTCTCCATGAGATAGTTTCTTTCCATGGCCAAATTTTATTCAAAGAACCTATAATAAAACCTGTTAAAGTTGATAACGTATAATTTTTATATGTTGAAAATAACCACTTTAAAATTCTTGAAAATGACAATAATCCTAATATAGCACCAACTAAAAAAATAATAATACTCACAAAGTCTTTCGTATTTAGTGCATTTAATACGGGCTTATAAGCCCCAAGAAGAACCAAAATAAAAGAACCTGAAATTCCAGGTAAAATCATTGCACAAATTGCTATCATTCCTGCGAAAAACAAAAACCAAGGTGAAGAATTTGCTGATACCATTGGATTTAATGTAGTAATATAGAAAGCCAATAAGGCTCCAAGAATTAAGCATAAAACACTACCCTTGGTCCATTTGTTAATTTGCTTACCTATATAAATTATACTGGCTAACACCAAGCCAAAGAAAAAAGACCAAATTACTATTGGATGATTTTCCAACATCGATTCTATTAATTTGGCCAGTGATAGTACACTAATTAAAATTCCAACAAAAAGAGATACTAAAAAATTACCGTTTACCTTAATCCAAACAGACTTAAAACCCTCATTTTTAAAAACATTTATTAAACTGAAATTAAAACTACTGATAGAATTTAGTAGTTCTTCATAAATTCCTGAGATAAACGCAATTGTTCCACCAGAAACTCCCGGGACTACATCTGCTGCTCCCATAGCCATTCCTTTGAGGGAAATAACAACATACTCTTTTAACGATCTTTTCATACTTAATTTATTTACACCAACGAATATAGTTGAAATAGAGAAACTAAAGTCCCAAATAAAAAACCAAATATATTTATAGTTTTAATAATATAAGAAGATTGTTATGGAAGAACTATTCTGTTGCTTTTTTATAATTAAGTAATAATTTTTGTACGTCAGGATTCTGAAATACCAGCGGGAAAAGCTCCTTAATTATAATATGCTGACCATAATTTATTTTCATACCCTTAATTAAATGATTGAGCGCATCGTCTTTTTTAAATAAAGTCATAAAAAGTCCTGAAAGTCTATATTCAATTTCAGAACTATCGCTATAATGCTTTTGTGCTGAAAATAAAATCTTTACTGCATCATTTAAATCTCCAACATATACTAATACATCTGATAAGGCAGTATAAATTTCTAAAGAGCAATCATTTAATTCTATACATTTCTCAAGCCCTTTTATTCCCTCCTCAAAAGAATTTAATTTGATATTTATATCTGAATATTTTCTCCAGTAAAAAGTATTATAATCATCAATTTTCAATGCTTTAACAATGTAATACAGTGCTTTTTGATAGTCTTTTTGATTGTAATAAGCTTCCGTTAACAATATCCATCCTTTATCTAAAAAAGGATCTTCATGCACAGATTTTTTATAAAAGCGGATAGCAGACTCTAAATCCCCTATCTTACGGTAACATTCACCAATTCGAACATAAGCAAAAGCAGTTGGGTCGTCTAATTCAAGAGTTAGCATGTAGTTTTTAATTGAATCCTCATAGTTACCTAATTGTTCATAGGTTTTAGCTTTTTCTAAATAACCTCCAATAAAAGACTCATCAATTAAAACGGCATAGTCAAAACATGTAAGAGCCTCAGAAAATCTGTCAAGCACAAAATATTGACGACCTAATTGATGCCAAGCAACTTCGCTATAAGGATTTTTATCTAAATATTTATTTAAAAAAACAATTGCTTTGTCATGATTTTTCTCCATATCAAAACAATAGACAACGTTATACAATGAAGAATAGTCCTCAAAATCTACATCTATACATTTAGCAAAATTTAATCTAGCCTTTTCAAAATCATCTAAATAGAGATATTCCATTCCCATCAAAGACCAAACATCGGCTTTCTCTACAGAGTGTATTAGAGCTACCTTTAAATTTTTTATAGCTTCTTCATGACTTCCATTTTTTGAAAGTATCGTTGCTTTTTGAATATAAACCTCTTCATTATCAGGAGCTAGCAACTCTATTCTTCTCAATTTCAGTGAAGCTTTTTCTAATTTATTATCAAAGATTAAAATCTCTATTTCAAGTAATTTTAAATCAACGGATGTTGGATGCTGTTCTAAGCCAAGTTTCACGGCTTTTTTAGCTAGGGAGTGCTTTCCTGTATCTAGGTAGTGAACAATAATTTCTTCAAACTCTACCAAATCAAAAAAATAAATGCTATTTGTTTTTAGCATTGATTCAAACTTAGACAATGACATACGCATTAAGGATTTGAATTATAATTTAAATTTAACATTCATTACATCTTTATGTGTAAAAGTCAACTTTTGTTTTCAACAATTTAATTAACAATCTAGAATACCTACTAGATTTGATTTGAGGCTTTAAATTTTGCTTATCGTATATTTTATACTACTTTTGTTAAAGTTTAGCGTCTAATGGCTAAATTGGCACATTTCTCATGAGCAAAAAAGTTTTACTAAACTCAAAAGAAATAGAAATAATACTCCATCGATTAGCTTGTCAGTTAATTGAAAACCACAATGATTTTTCAAATACAGCACTAATTGGCCTTCAACCTAGAGGGAGTTTCTTAGCAAAAAGATTGGCTAGTATTCTAACAAATGATTACCATGTAAAAAACATACCCCTAGGGTTATTAGATATCACTTTTTACAGAGATGACTTTAGAAGAAGAGATGAACCACTAGAAGCTACCGATACTCAAATAGATTTTTTGATTGAAAATAAAAATGTTGTTTTAATAGATGATGTTTTATTTTCCGGAAGAAGCGTCAGAGCTGGTTTAACTGCGATACAATCTTATGGTAGACCAAAAAATATTGAACTTTTGGTTTTAATAGATAGAAGATTCAGTAGGCATTTACCTATTCAACCTAACTATAAAGGAAGACAAGTTGACGCAATAGATAAAGAAAAAGTAATTGTACATTGGAAAGAATCACATACTAAAGACGGTATTTACCTAGAGAATAAATAATTATGAAGCAGTTAAGTGTAGAACATTTATTAGGAATTAAATACCTGAACAAGGATGACATCGACCTGATTTTTGAAACTGCAAATCATTTTAAAGAGGTTATCAATAGACCTATTAAAAAAGTACCCTCACTTAGAGACATTACAATTGCTAATTTATTTTTTGAAAATAGTACCAGAACAAAATTATCATTTGAATTGGCAGAAAAAAGGCTTTCATCTGACATTATTAATTTCTCAGCAAGTCAATCTTCTTTAAAAAAGGGAGAAACTTTAATAGATACCGTTAACAATATCTTAGCAATGAAAGTAGATATTGTAGTTATGAGGCACCCAAATGTTGGAGCTGGAGTATTTTTATCAAAACATATTGATGCAAAAATAATTAACGCTGGAGATGGAACTCACGAGCACCCAACACAAGCCCTATTAGATAGCTATTCAATCAAAGAAAAATTGGGAAGTATAAAAGGTAAAAAAATTGTAATTGTTGGAGATGTTCTTCATTCTAGAGTAGCTCTATCAAATATTTTTGCATTAAAACTTCAGGGAGCAGAGGTAAAAGTGTGTGGCCCAACTACTCTCATTCCAAAACATATAGAAAGTCTAGGTGTTAAGGTAGAAACCAATATCCAAAAAGCCCTTGAATGGTGCGATGTTGCAAATGTACTGAGAGTTCAACACGAAAGAATGGATGTTAAATATTTTCCCTCAACTAGAGAATACACCCAACTATTTGGAATTAATAATGAAATTCTTGACAATCTTGGAAAAAAAATTACCATAATGCATCCAGGACCAATAAATAGAGGGGTTGAGATCACAAGTGAAGTAGCTGATTCAAACCAATCAATTATTTTAAATCAAGTTGAGAATGGAGTTGCAGTCAGAATGGCTGTAATTTATTTACTGGCTCAACAAATAAAAAGATAATGGAAGTTTTAGAAAAGAATCAGTATAATTTGATTAAACTTCAAGAATCATCATTTATTGAATTCGAAAAAAGATTTGGCGAAATTAATTCCAATCATATAATAGTTATCCTTTCAGAAGACTTTAACATAAGGAAGAAAAATATTTCATTTTTTTTAGAGGTTGCTAAAATTCAAAAAATAAATAATAAATCTTTTATTGTCGTTAAGAATGGGATAGATATCGATAAAATTCCAGAACTCTTAAATATAACTCCAACACTTGGAGAAGCAGAAGATATTTTAGAAATGGAAGCTATAGAAAGAGATTTATTTAAATAGTTTACCCGATCATACTCCCAAATGTATTTTTAATTAACCTCACTACTTTAATGAAGTACTTATTAAACACTAAAAAATCAAGAATAAATGGGTTATAAATTAACCATTTTGGGCTGTCATTCTGCAACTCCAAGAGTTAATGCACATCCTACTGCTCAATACTTAGAAATTAATTCTCGTCATTTTTTGATTGATTGTGGTGAAGGAACCCAACGACAAATGAGACTAAATAAAGTTGGATTTTCTAAAATTAACACTATTTTCATATCTCATCTTCATGGAGATCATTTCTTTGGCCTAATAGGTCTTATTTCAACATTTGGGATTCTAAATAGAGAAAAAGAGCTCCATATTTATGGTCCTAAGGGTATAAAAGAAGTCATTAACATACAATTAAAACACTCAAAATCATATGTGAAATATAAAATAATTTTTCACGAGTTAAACTCAACAGAAAGTGAGCTAATTTTTGAAGATGAAAAAGTTAAAGTTTATACTATTCCATTAAATCACAGAGTATACACAAATGGATTTCTCTTTAAAGAAAAAGAAAAATCAAGGAAAATAAATATATCCGCTGTAAAAAAGTTTAAAGAGATAGACATCTGTGATTATAATAATTTAAAAGCCGGTAAAGATTTTAAACTTGATTCAGGAGATGTTATTGAAAATTCAGAACTAACTTATAATCCTGAGAAACCACTCAGCTACGCATACTGTAGCGATACTTCTTACAAACCAACTATAATTGAAATGATTGAAGGTGCTGATTTGTTATACCACGAATCTACATTTTTGACTGATAAAGAAGATTTAGCTTCAAAAACAGGGCATTCTACTGCTAAACAAGCAGCTACAATAGCAAAAAAAGCTAATGTTAAAAAATTAGTGCTTGGACACTACTCTAGTAGATATAAAGAAGTTTCTTTGTTCAAAAAGGAGGCGCAAGAAGTTTTTAAAAATGTATCTCTTGCTGAAACAGGAAGGGTTTTCTCTTCAAAATAATAAAATAGTTACTTTTTTTGAATAAAGTTTAACGTATCTTTTTCATTGATTTTACTAATCTTACTACTATCTACAGAATTAATTTGAATTAAATTAACGTTTTTAAAAGAAACGTCTTCAACATTTTCAGTAAAAAAAAACACATAGAAACCATAAACAATACATGTAACAATAGTAACTCTAATAAATCTATTTTTCATTCTTATAATAAATTAATATTGTTTGGGAATAACAAAGTACAAGCTAATTTAGTTTCAATTTGTTTTTTATTTAAAATATGAGATCTACCATCTAATTACAACACTTCCCCAAGTGAATCCACTACCAAAAGCAGCTAATACAACTAAATCACCATCATTAATTTTACCCTTTTCCCATGCTTCCGTAAGTGCAATAATCACTGAAGCTGCTGTTGTATTACCGTATTTCATAATATTGTTATAAACCTGATTATCACTTAATTGAAATTTTCTCTGGATAAACTGTGCAATCCTCAAATTGGCCTGATGAGGAATAAGCATATTTATATCCTCTTTTTCTAAATTATTAGCTTTTAAAGCCTCTACAATAGCTTCAGAGAATCTAACCACGGCGTGTTTAAAGACAAATTGTCCGTTCATATATGGAAAATACGATTGATCATCAGGATTATTCTCTGCAATAATTTCTGGAACCCATCTACCTGTTGATGGCCCCTCTAATGCCAATTCTTTGGCGTGCTTTCCTTCTGAATGAAGATGAGACGATAAAATTCCTTTTCCTTCTTCATCACACCTTGACAAGACAGCTGCACCTGCTCCATCACCAAAAATAACGGTTACATTTCTACCTCTAGTTGATCGTTCAAGACCACCAGAATGATTTTCAGCACCAATTACAAGAATATTTTTATACATCCCTGTTTTTATAAACTGATCGGCAACTGACAATGAATAAATAAATCCTGAGCATTGGTTTCTAACATCTAAGGCTCCAATAGTTGGCATATCTAACATATCTTGAACTCTAACACCTCCTCCTGGAAAATACATATCTGGACTCAACGTAGCAAAAACGATAAAATCTATATCATCTTTTGTTAAATTAGCTCTCTTGATGGCAATTTTAGCGGCTTTTACAGCCATAGTTGAAGTAGTTTCTCCTGTTGTTGGATCTATCCATCTTCTTTCTTTAATTCCTGTTCTTTCCTGAATCCATTCATCACTTGTTTCCATCCATTCTTTTAGGTCATCATTTGTTACCACATTTTCGGGCACAAAATAACCTAACCCAGTAATTTTTGAATTATACATACAGTAGTTTATTGTTTTGAAGTTATATATAAAGATAACAAAAATAGCTATCTATAGAAAATGACCTTTATTAGATGATTTTATGTCATCTTGTCACATAATTATCTTTGGTATTTTTTTTGACAATTAAAATATAAATCATTTATTAAATTATAAAAATTATGAGCAAAGGGAATATTAATGTATCAGTAGAAAATATTTTTCCATTAATCAAAAAATTCTTGTATTCTGATCACGAAATATTTTTACGTGAACTAATATCGAACGGAACAGATGCTACCTCTAAATTGAAACATCTCATTTCTATAGGTGAGGCTAAAACTGAGTTAGGAGACGCTAAAATTGAAATCATTCTAGATAAAAAAGCCAATACACTTACCATTAAAGATAAGGGTTTAGGGATGACTGCCGATGAAGTAGAGAAATACATCAATCAAATCGCATTCTCTGGAGCTGAGGAGTTTTTAGATAAGTATAAAGATAACGAAGCTGGTATAATTGGTCATTTTGGTCTTGGTTTCTATTCCGCTTTTATGGTGGCTGATAAAGTTGAAATTATCACAAAATCTTTTAAAGATGAATCTGCTGCTCATTGGACTTGTGATGGTTCTCCAGAATATACTTTGGTGGAACATGAAAAAGCTGACAGAGGAACAGAAATTATTTTACACATAGCTGAAGATTCTAAAGAATTCTTAGAGGAGTCAAAAATTTCTGAATTATTAAATAAATACAACAGATTTAACCAAGTGCCAATTAAATTTGGAACTGAAAAAATTAATGATCCAGAATTTACTCCAAAGACAACTAAGGATAAAGATGGTAAAGAAACTACTGAACCTCACAAACAAATTACGGTAGATAAAATAATTAACAATACAGACCCTGCTTGGACAAAAAAACCAGCAGATCTCGAAGCTGAAGATTACACAAACTTCTACAGGGAATTATATCCAATGCAATTTGAAGAATCATTGTTTCATATTCATCTTAATGTAGATTATCCCTTTAATCTAACTGGAATTTTATTCTTTCCTAAGTTAAATCCAAGTATGGATATGCAAAAGGATAAAATTCAGTTATACCAAAATCAAGTTTTTGTAACTGATAATGTAGAGGGAATTGTTCCTGACTTTTTACAAATGTTAAAAGGTGTTATAGATTCCCCAGATATTCCTTTGAATGTATCTCGTTCTTACTTGCAAGCAGATGGTGCTGTTAAAAAGATTTCTGGTTATATCACAAAAAAAGTAGGTGATAAATTGGCTTCTCTTTTTAAGAATAATCGTGAAGATTTTGAATCTAAGTGGAATGACATAAAGGTTATTATTGAATACGGTATGTTATCCGAGGATAAGTTTTTTGATAAAGCTCAAAAATTTGCTTTATACCCAACTGTTGATAACGCATTTTACACTTTCAATGAATTTATCGAAAAAACAAAAGATGCTCAAACTGATAAAGATGGAAATCACATTATACTGTATGCGGCTAATAAAGATGCTCAACATAGTTACATTCACTCAGCTAAAGAGAAAGGATACGAAGTTTTATTGCTAGACTCACCTATTATCTCTCACTTGATGCAAAAACTTGAGACTTCTAATGAAAAAGTTAAGTTTACTAGAGTAGATGCAGATCATATAGATAATCTAATCAAAAAAGAGGATACTGTTATCTCTAAATTATCAGATGAAGAGAAAGAATCTTTAAAGCCTATGATTGAAAATGTTGTTCCAAAACAAACATATACTGTTCAATTAGAGGCCATGGACTCTAATGCTTCTCCTTTTATAATTACCGTACCTGAATTTATGAGAAGAATGAAAGAAATGAGTGCCTCTGGTGGTGGTGGAATGATGGGAATGGGTAATTTACCAGAAATGTACAATTTAGTGGTAAATACCAATCATGAACTTATAGGTGAAATTTTACGAACTAAAACATCTAAGAAAAGAGATCGTTTGATTTCTCAATCTTTTGATTTAGCGAAGTTATCTCAAAATTTACTTCATGGTGAAGATCTTACAAACTTTATCAAACGTAGTTACGAACTGATAAAATAAAGTTATTACTTTTTAATTAAGTAGAACCTCTTTGATTTTTTCAAAGAGGTTTTTTTATGAAAGTCTCGTATTTAATTTTATTTTTGAGTGATTTATGATACGAAACCAAATGACGAGTATTAAGAAAGCAACTATCAATGATGTAAACTTATTAGCTTCTTTAAGTGTAGAAGCTTTTTTACCTGCTCACGGACACAGTTCTCCAGAAAAGGATATTAAAACTTATATAGAGGCTAATTTTAGCGTTCATAATTTCAAAAAAGAAATAGCGAATCCTGCTTTTAAATATTACTTGATATATCACCATAATAAAATTGCTGGTTTTTCTAAAATAATATTTAATACTCCTTCTATACACATCACAGAAAATACTATTACCAAAATGGAGCGCTTGTACTTATTAGAAGAATTTTATGGATTACATTTGGGAACTCAACTCATGAATTTTAATTCTGAACTTACCAAAAAAAATAACCAACAAGGAATTTGGATTGAAGTTTGGATTGAAAACTATAGAGCAATTAAATTTTATAAAAAAATGGGATTTATGATTGTTGGAGAAGCTAATTTTAGAGTATCAGAAACCCATTCAAATCCTAATTATATTATGTATTTGGATCATGAAACGTATTCGAATGAATAAAGTATCACTCATTTTCTTTTTTATTGTTTCTTCGATTATTTCACAAAATAACACAGAAGTTTATTTGTTTGATATTACAAAAACCACGGATGGTTATGAATTAAATAATAAATTAAATATATCTAATAATGAAGGCTATGACAATCAACCCCATTTTTATGACAATAATACACTCCTGTTTGCCTCCTCAAGAGATGGTCAAACAGACATTGTAAAATACACTATAGATACAGGTGAAAAAAAATTTATTAATTATACCAAAAATGGTGGTGAATACTCACCTCAACGAATACCAAACTCAAAAGACATTTCAGCGGTTCGTTTAGATAATTCTGGCCTACAAAGATTATACAAATACAATATTAATTCAGGGGTATCTGAAGAAATTATTCCAAATTTAAAAGTAGCCTACCCTTTGTGGTACAATGATCATGTATTGTTTTCTGCTGTGATAGGAGAAAATGCACTAGAATTAGTCAAAAGTGACTTAAATAATAACTCAAATAATATTCTTGAAAAAAATATTGGTCGCTCTCTTCACAAAATTCCTAATACAAACTTGATTAGTTTTATAAGTAAAAAAAAAATAAATTGGGAAATTTTAACGGTTAATACTTCAACGTTAAGCATCGATACAATTACTTTATTAGACGGAAATTATGAGGATATATGTTGGCTAACAAAAGAGATTGTTTTACTCGCTAAAAAAAATCAAATAGTACAACTTACCATCTCAAAAAAACTGTTTGGTATAAAAATGTAAATAAAGAGCAACTTAACCTAAAAAACATTTCAAGAATTTCTGTAAGTACAGACGGAAAAAAAATTGCAATAGTTGGAGAATAAATTTTAGTGATTAAAAACCATTGATTTTAATTCTCATCAAAATTGTATCTTTAAAAAAAATCAAATAATTAAGCATGAAAAAAATTATTTTTCTAACAATACTTCTACTTAGCGTTATTTGTCATTCTCAAACAGACACTAGAATGTATGATATTATTGATAATATCAGTACAAAAAGAATCCAAAAAGATATTACTCGATTAGCTAATTTTGGCACAAGACACACTTTAAGTGATACTATTTCAAATTCCAGAGGAATTGGAGCAGCAAGAAGATGGATTAAATCTGAATTTGATAAAATATCGCAAGTGTGTAATAATTGTTTAGATGTTTTTTATCAAAAAAATTGGGTTAAAAAAAATAATCAAAGAATTGTTTATGATGTAATGATTGTGAATGTAGTTGCAATTCAAAAAGGAACAAAATACCCCAATAGATACATTATTATGAGCGGTGATATAGACTCAAGGGTATCTAACTCTAACGATTACACCTCAGATTCACCAGGAGCAAATGATAATGCTTCTGGCATGGCTGGTACTATAGAAGCAGCAAGAGTATTATCTAATTATAGTTTTGAAAATAGCATCATTTATGTAGGCTTATCTGGTGAAGAACAAGGGTTATTTGGAGGTAAAGGTTTGGCAGCATATGCTAAAGAAAATGATTGGGAAATTATCGGAATTATGAATAATGACATGATTGGAAATATTAAAGGAGTTGATGGTGTCATAGATAACAGATCTTTTAGAATATTTTCTGAACCAACACCTATAACAGAAACAGAAAAACAACGCAAATCTAGACGTTTTTATGGAGGAGAAGTGGATGGTATTTCTAGACAACTAGCACGTTTCGTATACAAAACTACCAAAACCTACATGCCTGAGATGAATCCTAAAATGATATACAGACTTGATCGTTTTGGGAGAGGTGGCCATCATAGGCCTTTTAACGATTTAGGTTTTGCAGGGATTAGAATAATGGAAATGCATGAAAATTACACACAACAACATCAAGATATTAGAAAAGAAAATAATATTGAATATGGAGACAAATTAAAATTTGTAAATTTTGAGTATGCTCGTAAACTAACTGCTGTTAATGCTATTAATTTAGCTAGTATAGCGTGGGCTCCGCAAGCACCAAAAAATGTTAAAATTGGTGGTATTGTAGAACCAGCTGTCAAATTTTCATGGGATAAAGTTAAAGGGGCTAAAGGATATAAAATTTATTGGAGAGACACTACATCACCCACTTGGGATCATTTTAAATATGTTGAAAATATATCAGAATTTACTTTAGATGGAATAGTTGTTGATAATTATTTTTTTGGAATTGCAGCTATTGGAGAAAATGGACATGAAAGTATGGTATCTTTTCCTACTGGAATTATAAAAAAATAACTATGAAATTATATAAAACCGTCCTACTATTTACTTTTTTTTCTTTTTTTATTAACTGTAAAAACAACATTCAAAAAAACCCGCTATTTAAAAATCAAAAAATAAATCATCAATTACACACGGTTTTAAAAAATATAGATTCAATTGCTATAGATGGTATTGGTGATGAAAAAACTTGGAAAAACTCTTCATGGCTTCCTATAAACTATTTATGGTTAGGTAAACCAATAGATTCGTCAGATTTTTCTGGTCGCTATAAACTTTCTTGGTCTGATGACGCATTGTATGTATTGGCAGAAATTAAAGATGATATTTTAATGGATAAAATAAAAAATCCCCTCGAAAGATGGTGGGATGATGACTGTGTTGAAATTTTCATAGATGAAGATAATAGTGGAGGAAATCACCAATTTAATCATAATGCTTTTGCCTACCATATAGGCCTTAACGGAGATGTAGTAGATTTAGACTCAATAAATTCTCCCAGGCTTTTTAATAATCACATTGTATCAAAAAAAACCATGACAAAAAAGGATACATATGTTTGGGAGTTCAAAATTTCACTTTATCCAAACACATACTCATTTGATGGAGATCAAACAGCATTAAGATTAAAATCAAAGAAAAAAATTGGATTTGCGATTGCTTATTGTGACAATGATCGAAGTAAATTTAGAGAAAACTTTATTGGTTCTGTCTTCGTAAAAGGTGATAATAAAAATCAAGGTTGGATAGATGCTGATATTTTTGGAACTATTTTGTTAAAGAATAAATGATATAATTTTTAAAAAAGGTATTAATAGTATATATATCAAAATAATGCTCATTTTTCTAAAATTTTGTTCATGCAACCCAGACTACAAAGCTTTCTCAGTAAAATAGGATATCTCTTTCTTATATCAAAAATAAGTATACATAATTGAAAATTAGTTTCTTACAAAATTAATTTCTAGTTCATTCCGTTGTTAATGTTTTCCTAAAAAGAAAAAGTGTGTTTAATCTTTTATTAGATTTGATTAACTAACCATACTAAATTGAAAACAATGAAACTATCTTTTTTAAAAAAAATCATTCTTTTATCATTAGTTTTATTTACTTCACAAACATTTCCTCAAAAGTTTCAAGGCAAGGCTTATTATTTCTCTAAATCAAAAATGGAATTAGGAAATTGGGGTGCTAGAATGAGTGAAGCACAAAAAAAACAAATACAGAATCGTCTCAAAAACAGATTGGAAAAAAAATATATATTGAGTTTCAATATGCAAGAATCTATTTTTTTAGAAGAAGACAAAATTGATGCAATCTCAGGAGCTACAGATTCATGGGGAGGATATTTTTCTAGAGGGGATTTACACAAAAATATTAAAAATGATAAATTAATTCAAAGTCAAGAGTTTTATGGTAAACGATTTTTAGTGAAAGATGATTTATTAAAAATTGAATGGAGTTTGGGAACCGAAACAAAAAAAATTGGAAATTATACTTGCTATAAAGCTGCTGCGATGATTCCAAAATCAGAATTAAGTTGGTTTGATTTTTCTTGGAGTGATCTTAGACAAAATTCTGAAGATGAAAAAAAGGAAGAACCTTTGATAGTTATTGAAGCATGGTATACACCACAAATACCCGTTGCCCAAGGACCAGCTGAATACTGGGGCCTTCCTGGGTTAATTTTAGAAGTTAGTGCAGGAAACACAACTTTATTATGCTCAGAATTAATTTTAAATCCTAAAGAGAAAATAAATATTATTGCTCCGGATAAAGGAGTAAGTATTACAAAAAAAGAATATGCCTCAAACATTCGTAAAAAAATGATTGAGATGCGAAATAATAGAATGGGAAGAAGAAGGGGTCGTTAATTATCTATTTTAATCCACTTATAAAATTTCCGTAAGGGTCTTTAAATTGGGTTCCCTCAGCATACCTAAACTTACTAAGTTTTTCAAATTCTACCAAAGACCATAAAACAAATTCTTTCCAAAATAAAATTTCTGACTCTGAAACATCTGGCTGATGTTCTAACACAAAATCTCTTAGGGGTATCACTTTATTTAAAATAGATGAATAATCCCTTTGCGGTACATCATCTAAAATATCAAAATCAGTATTGTTGTTAAAAAACCAAGAAATTATATTGTCATAGGGTGCTTCAGCTCCTTGCTTTTCAATCTTCTTGATTTTTGGAAAAAATGTTGGATACAAGGTTTTGATTGCATTCCCCAAAAGAGTTAATGCAACATTATAAGCTCCCTCTTGCTCACCTTCATAAACTAATTCAATTTTTCCTGTAATAGCTGGAATAATACCAATGAAATCACTCATCCTAATAGATGTTTTAATATCTCCTGAATAAATAAGTCGTCTCTCGGCAGTACTTAATAAATTTTCAAATGCAGTAATACTCAAACGCGCACTAACTCCACTCTTTGCGTCAATAAATTCGCTATTACGGGCCTCAAAAACAATTTGCTCCAAAATATCTTTTGCTAATTCTGGCACAAATATAGATTCTAATTGACGTTGATCTAGTTTTGCTTCCTGTGAGGTTATTTTTTTTGCAATTTTAATGGTCTCAGGGTAATGAGTTAGAATTTGGGAACCTATTCTGTCTTTTAAAGGGGTTACAATACTACCTCTGTTGGTATAATCCTCTGGATTTGCTGTAAAAACAAATTGCATATCTAAAGATAATCTCAATTTAAAACCTCTTATTTGAATATCACCTTCTTGTAAAATATTAAAAAGTGCAACTTGTATTCTAGCTTGCAAATCAGGCAATTCATTAATTACAAAAATACATCTGTTGGCTCTAGGAATCATTCCATAATGAATTACACGATCATCTGCATAACTCAATTTTAAATTTGCAGCTTTTATTGGATCTACATCTCCAATAATATCTGCCACAGTTACATCTGGAGTAGCTAACTTTTCAGCAAAACGATTATTTCTGTGCAACCAATATATAGGAGTTTTATCCTGTTTTTGGTTAATTAATTCAACTGCATAGCGAGAAATTGGTGAAAGAGGATCATCGTTAATCTCTGAACCCTCAACTATAGGTATGTATTCATCTAATAAATTTAGCATTAATCTAGCTAAACGAGTTTTTGCTTGTCCTCGTAATCCTAATAAATTGATATTGTGTCTTGACAAAATAGCTCTTTCTAACTCTGGAATAACAGTATCTTCATATCCGTGCACCCCCGTAAAAACAGTTTCTTTAATTTTTATTTTATCAATTAGGTTATCTCTTAATTCATCTTTAATAGATTTAGATTTATAACTAGATTTTTTTAATTCTCCTAGTGTTTTGATGGATGTTATATTCATATTAACCTTTAATTCTTTTTTTTCTATTCGTTTCATAATCTTCAAAAATCATTTCTCCTAAATCTTTTAATCCAGTATAAAATGCCTTCCCTTGATTAGCTTTTGTGAATTTTCTGACAAACTGCATCAAGTAACTATCTTGAGCAATCATAAAAGTTGTGATTGGAATGTGTAGCCTTCTGGCTTGCTGTGCCATAGCATAACATTTATTTGTAATAAATGAATCTAATCCATTACTATTTTTATAATATTGTCCGTCTGGCATTTTAAGACAACTTGGCTTACCGTCAGTAATCATGAAAATTTGTTTATTCGTATTTCTTTTCCTTCGCAATAGGTCCATAGCAAGTTGAAGTCCAGCAACAGTATTTGTATGATAAGGACCAACTTTTAAGTATGGTAAATCCTTGATATCTATGGACCAAGAATCATTTCCAAAGACTAAAATATCTAAGGTGTCTTTTGGGTACCTCGTAGTTATAAGCTCTGCCAAGGCCATGGCAACTTTTTTTGCTGGTGTTATCCTATCTTCTCCATATAAAATCATGGAATGACTTATATCAATCATCAAAACAGTACTCATTTGGGCCTTGTGAATGGTTTCTTCAACAACCAAATCATCCTCGGTTAAATTAAAATTCTGAATTCCGTGATTTATTTGAGCATTGCGTAAACTCTCTGTCATAGACACTTTATCTAGAGAGTCACCAAACTGATAATTTCTAAAATCTCCTGTGTGTTCATCCCCTAGTCCCTGACCTTTACTTTTGTGATTTCCAGTTCCTCTTCTTTTTATTTTACCAAAAATATGGTTTAAAGCTTGTTGTCTGATAGCTCTTTCTGTCTTAGCTGTAATAGAAATAGTACCTTCATTGTTAGTTAGATCAATTTCTTCTTTAATATTGCCTTTAGCTTTCAGATCTTCTATGAAATCGTCTATTGTATAATTATGATCTGTTAATTTATATTCAGTATCTAACTGTCTTAACCATTCAATTGCTTCCTCAAAATCTCCAGATGTGTAAGTGATAATTTCTTTGAAAATTTCAAATAATTTATCAAATGGTGTTTGATAAGGAGGTACAAAAGATCTAAACTTAAATCCTTTTTTGTAAAATTCTCTCATAGTTTAACAAAAATAAGGCTTTAAACTATTTGTTTTTAAAGATTAACAATCCTTTCACAAATAAATGTCGTCATAAATTATTTATTTCAAATACTTTAAACAATTGTTAACAATAAAAAATATTAAAACTTGGGTTTCAAATGGTACTGGAAATATTTCAACCAAAGCCTATAAAAACCACCTGAAAACATTGATAAATAATGCAATGAAAGAAATTAAATAACTTTTTAACTAATATTTACAAAAAACCGATATCATGTTTGATATCGGTTTTTGTATTTTTACGTAATGAGTAAAGTTCTTATAACTGGGGGTACTGGATTGATTGGCAGCCGTTTGTCAGGTTTATTGAAAGCTAAAGGTTATGAAGTTATCATTTTAACCAGAAATAATAATTTCAAAAATTCTCATGATTCATTCCATTGGAATATTCAAGAGTACAGCATAGATGACTCAGCATTTAAAAGCATAGATCACATTCTTCATCTAGCTGGTGCTGGCGTTGCAGAAAAAAGATGGTCTACGAAACGAAAAAAAGAAATTTTAACCAGTAGAGTGGTTTCAACTAATTTACTTTACGACACCATCAAAAGATTAAAAATCCCTTTAAAAAGTTTTGTTGCAGCTTCAGCAATAGGTTATTATGGTTCTACTACAACGGATAAAATTTTCATAGAAACAGATCAGCCACATAATGATTTTCTTGGAAATGTATGTAAACTCTGGGAGAGAGCTATTCATCAATTTGAAAATCTTAAAATAAGAACAGTTGTGCTAAGAACAGGTATCGTATTATCTAAAGATGGAGGTGCCCTAGAGAAAATGAAAACACCAATATTAATCCCTATTGGAAATGGAAAGCAATATATGCCATGGATTCATATAGACGATTTGTGTAATTTATATATAAATGCTCTTGAGGATAATCAATACAAAGGTGTCTATAACGCGGTGTCTCCAGAACACATAACAAACTATTCTTTCTCAAAGACCTTATCCTATATATTTAATAAACCTTTTTTAAGTTTAACAATACCCAAGTTTGTCTTTAAACTAGTTTTTGGAGAAATGTCTAAAATCATACTAAATGGAAGTAGAATTTCCTCCCGTAAACTTTCACAAACTGGTTTTGAATTTAAATATGAAAAATTAAATAATGCTTTAAAAAATTTAAGATGAAAACACAGCTTATTATTCTTTTATTCTCATTGACATTAAACCAACAAAATTCTATTCTCATTGACTTTGGAAAAGAAAAAAAAGGACGTTATTGGAATGTTGTTAATGATGGTGTAATGGGAGGTCTATCTAAGGGAGGTAAAAAAATTACAAAAAATAGCCTTTTATTTATGGGTGAAGTTTCCCTTGACAATAATGGAGGCTTTTCTTCTTTACGAAAACCTTTCTCTGAGGTTGACATCTCAAACTTTAGTGATGTAGAGATAAGATATCGTTCCTCAGGAATATCTTTTGCTTTTTCTCTTGCTGTGAGTAGACGCTGGTATGTTCCAAACTATAAAATTAGTCTAGAATCAACCTCTTCAGAATGGAAAACGACCATCTTCAAACTTACTGATTTAAGAAAGCATTACATAGGTAAAGCATTAAATGATCGATTGAAAAAAGAAACATTAAAAGATATTATTAGAATTGGATTTATTACAGATCAAAAAAAATATGGAGAGTTTGAATTTGAATTAGATTATATAAAATTCAAATAAAAAATCCACCAGTTGGTAGATTTTTTATACACTATATTTAATTTTCTATTTAAAATCTGATGAGATGTTAATCGCAACTTCAGACCAAGTTTTGCTGATACCATCTAACCCTTTGTGTAATTCTTTACATATAAGGTTTAAAGAATCTAAAGATGATTGAGCGTTCCAATTTAAAACATCCATCTTCGTGGCCATAGAAAATTCTTTATCTTTTATTAGGTAAGAAAACGGAAGTTTTTCAGAAATCCCATTCATAGTGATATCTGCATACCCTAATGAATCATTTTCAATAACTAACTTACCAGATAATAGTTTTGTATTATCCATTACTCCAAAAAAGAATTTTCTAATCTTATAATCTCTACTACTGTCTGAAGTAAAAATACTACTGATGGGTATTGAAAATTCTGCATTGTGAATTGCTTCTTTAACTGAATTTCCCTCTCCTCCAGAAATGATCTCAACTTTTTTAAACATCCCTTTAACAGGAACCTTCTCTGTAGTTTTATAAGCCGTCCATTCAACAGAATTCTTTGCATTATCTAAAATAAATACTGCAGAAGATTTTTTTTCTTTATTAATTTGATCTTTCTGTTCTTTTTTTTCTGAATTACAAGCAATTAATAGAACTGCTACTAGAAGAATATAAATTGTTCTTATTGAATTTTTCATATGATTTATTTGAGTTGGTTTTTTAAAATACTTTTCACTAGTTTAATATATTTTTTTTTTGCTTCTTCTTGAGACATTCCATTCAATTGAGTCCAAGCATTAAATTTAAAAGCATCTCTCACATCAACTTTTCCGTCATAAGAGAAATTATCTCCAGCCAGTGCTTGTTTATAATATGCATACAACTTAAGCATAATGTCAGGGGCTAAAGTTTCCTCTAATTCTGAAAGTTGATGAAAAGCTTTATTAAATTTAATGTCTAATTTCGAAGTCATTACTTCTTAGCAATTACTTGTACTCCTCCTTTTACTTTATCACCAATTTTTACTGTTAATTCTGTTTGGAGTGGTAAAAAGACATCTACTCTACTCCCAAACTTTATAAAACCTGCGTCAGCTCCTTGGACAACATGTTCTCCTTCCTGGGCATAATTTACAATTCTTTTTGCTAAAGCTCCAGCTATTTGACGGTATAATACTTCACCAAAAACTTTATTTTCAACTACTATTGTTGTTCTTTCGTTTTCTGTTGATGCTTTTGGATGCCAAGCTACTAAATATTTACCTGGATGATATTTACTGTATTTAACTATTCCATTAAGGGCATATCTTGTAACATGAACATTAATTGGAGACATAAATATAGATACCTGAAGTCTCTTCCCTTTGAAATATTCTGGCTCCTCAACCTCTTCAATAACAACAACCTTGCCATCTACAGGTGCAACAATTTGACGATCATTTATTATTGTAACTCTTTTGGGGTTTCTAAAAAATTGTAAAACAATAATCAAAAACAATAGTAAAGAACTCTGAATACCTTTTTGAAACCACAATGATTCAATATATCTTTCTGAAAATAATATTCCTGTAAGAACTATTAGGAATGTAAAAACTATAATTCTGTAACCTTCTTTGTGAAAACTTGGCATTATGTTTAAATTATAAAGTGTATGTACAAATATACAAAGGGAGCAACAAACAACAAACTATCTAGTCTATCTAATATTCCTCCATGACCAGGCATAATATTACCACTATCTTTTGTATGAGCTTGTCTTTTAAATTTAGACTCTACAAGATCGCCAATAGTTCCAAGAAAAGAGGCAATAAATGAAATTACTAACAAATTTATTAGAGATAAAAAGTCACAAAAATAGGATAATAAAAAGGCTGAAAGCAATGTAAAGAACATACCTCCAATAAAACCTTCTATTGTTTTCTTTGGTGAAACACTTTCAAATAACTTTCTTTTACCAAAATTTTTTCCAACAAAAAAAGCAAAGCTATCATTAACCCAAATAAAAATAATTAAGGACAAAATAATTGATACCTCATAATGTCCGTTAACAAATGGAAGTAACATTAAGAAAATAACTGAAAGAAGTAGGTATCGAATAGAAATATCAAATTTCTGAATTTTATTTGAAGGATAATTTTCCTTCTTCATGAATAGGTTTAAAAACAATTGAATAGACCCTGAAAAACAAAGTGTTAATAAAATCTTGATTGCTGTATCTGATAAAGAATTTGTGAATGCTAAATAGGTTAATACAATCAGTAAACCGTATATTAATAAATTTTTAAATTTTAATAATTTAAAAAATTCCCAAAGTGAAGCAATACCAAATATTAAAATTAAGAGAATGTAGGTTTCTTTTGAAAATAGTATAGCACTGATAAAAAGCACGGCATATATGAAACCGGATATAGCTCTTACGAGAAGTTTAGTCATATTTATAAATCTTCTAAAAGCAACAAATATAGGTTTTTGGAGTTGTTATTCCCGTAGTTTAAAAAATTATCATTGTCTTCATCAATATTATATTTTTTAACGGCGCTAATATTTGTAGGAATAGTTCCATTCTTGCAGTTGGTTTTAATACCTGTTAATCCCTCACCCGTATTTCTGACGAATTGACTTGTTTTTGCAAAAACAATAAAATCATCGGTTAACGAAGCTATTTTGTGAGTACTTAATTGGTTGGATGAAAAGAGTATATCACCATTATCAGAAATTAAATGTTCACATGAAGTAAAAAAAGGTTTTTTATTATCAACTTCTAGCTGAAACTTTACATTAGATTTTTTTAAAAAATTATTTAACTGTTTATCATAACATGTAATAATATCCCAATTATTTTCAGAAATAATTTGATTTAAATTACTGATAATTTCTTTTTCAGAAATACAATAAAGAAATTTTCCTCCTTTAGAGATAAAATTATGAACAAATGCATCATCTATTGATAATTTGACAATTGGTTTTTTCTCAGCAATTTCTTTGGATAGCTCTTTACTTTTAAATAATTTCCTAAAAAAACTCATTCAAAAATTAATTTTTATTTTCTTCTTTTGTTTCTTCTTGTTTTTCTTTTTTTATTTCTTTTTCTGGAGCTTTTCCCTGTGTTGTTGAATTATCAAATGGTCTTTTACCAAATATTTTGGTTAGATCATCTTTAAAAATAACTTCTTTTTCTAATAATAATTCAGCTAGCACTGTTAATTTTTCTTCGTTTTCACTTAATATCTCTATAGCTCTTTGGTATTGAGATTCAATCATTTTTGATATTTCTTCATCAATAGTTTTTGCTGTATTTTCACTGTAAGGTTTTACAAAAGCATCATTACCTGATGAATCATAATAGGTTAAATTTCCGACTTTTTCATTTAATCCATACACAGTAACCATTGCTCTCGCTTGTTTGGTTACTTTTTCTAAATCACTCAATGCACCTGTGGATATTTTATTAAATATTATTTTTTCTGCAGCTCTACCTCCCAATGTAGCACACATTTCATCTAACATTTGTTCGGTTTGAACAATCATTCTTTCAGCTGGTAAATACCAAGCTGCACCTAAACTTTGACCTCTTGGGACTATAGTTACTTTAACTAAAGGTGCCGCATGTTCTAACATCCAACTAACAGTTGCGTGTCCAGCCTCATGATAAGCGATTGTTTTTTTCTCCTTAGGTGTAATGACCTTATTTTTTTTCTCTAACCCTCCTACTATTCTATCAACAGCATCCAAGAAGTCTTGATGATGTATCGCTTTTTTATTACCTCTGGCCGCTATTAGTGCTGCTTCATTACACATGTTTGCGATGTCCGCTCCAGAAAAACCAGGTGTTTGCTGTGCTAAAAAATCTATTTTAACATCATCTGATAATTTTAATGGCTTGATGTGTACTTCAAATATTTCTTCTCTTTCCTTAATATCTGGGAGATCAACATAAATTTGTCTATCAAAACGTCCTGCTCTCATAAGAGCCGAATCTAAGACATCTGCTCTGTTAGTAGCAGCTAAAACAATAACGTTTACATCTGTACCAAAACCATCCATCTCGGTTAGTAATTGGTTCAGCGTATTTTCTCGTTCATCATTACCTCCAGTCATGCTATTTTTACCTCTAGCTCTTCCAATTGCATCTATTTCATCGATAAAAATGATTGATGGTGATTTTTGAGCAGCTTGTTTAAATAAATCTCGAACTCTGGAAGCTCCTACCCCAACAAACATTTCAACAAAGTCTGAACCTGACAAAGAGAAAAATGGCACTTCTGCTTCACCAGCTACAGCTTTAGCGAGAAGAGTCTTACCAGTTCCTGGAGGACCAACTAATAAAGCTCCTTTTGGAATTTTACCTCCTAAAGCAGTATATTTTTCTGGATTTTTTAAAAAATCTACAATTTCTTGAACCTCTTCCTTTGCTCCTTCTAGACCAGCTACGTTTTCAAAAGTTGTTTTTACCTTGGTATCTTTATCAAATAATTTTGCTTTGGATTTACCAATATTAAAAATCTGGCCGCCACCGCCACCTCCAGCTCCACCTGACATTCTTCTCATGAAAAAAAGCCAAATGGCAATCAATAGTATAAATGGTAAGAAACCAATAATTGAATCAAAAAAACTTCCTCTAGAATCTGAATCCACATCAAAATCTAAGTTTTTATCAACTCTGTATTGATTTAGTTTATTTTCAAAATTTTGAAGATCTCCAAAATCATATTGAAATAAAGGAGAACCTTTTCTAAAAAAAGGGGAGCCGGATTGTTGCTTGTATTTATCCTTAGTTTCTGCTTCTTTTTTTATGTATACTTCAGCAATATTTTTATTAATGATGAGAACTTTGTTAACATCATTTGATTCTAATATTTTAAAGAACCTGTTGGTAGATATTTTTTGTGTAGACAGGGAAGCTTCATTTAAAAAACTAACCCCTATTAAAACAACAAAAATTGCTCCATAAATCCAATACATATTAAACTTGAATTTTGGTACATTAGGTGTTGTATTTTTATTCTTTTCGTTCATCTATCTTTAATTAAGCAGGATTGATTTCAGTTATTTTTGCATCTCCCCAAAGACTCTCAATGTCATAAAACTCTCTAACGTGATTCTGAAAAACATGAACTACCACATTTACATAATCCATTAAAATCCATTCAGAGTTGTTTTGACCCTCAACATGCCATGGTTTGTCCTTAAGTTCTTTACTCACTAATTTCTGAACAGATCCAGTTATTGCATTAACCTGTGTATTTGAATTTCCAGAGCAAATAATAAAATAATCACAAACAGTATTTTCTATACCTCTAAGATCTAAAAGCTGAATGTCATCTCCTTTGACATCATCTATGCCTTTAATGATTACAGATATAAGATCATCTGTGTTAACTGATTTTTTTATCATTAATTTTTTTTATATTTAGTACAAAGTTATTATTTTTTTGCGAGTATATTGCGCTGTATTAAATTAGTTTACACTTTCTTTAACACTTGAGATTAATCAAACTTGATGCCACTAAGTCTACCAATTCTTTTTTGAAAGAATTGGCTAGTAATTCTATGCTTGACGACTATACTGTAGCTGTCACCAATAATCAGACTTCTGGCAGGGGTCAAATGAACACCGCTTGGCATTCAGAACCATATAAAAATCTGACTTTCAGTATATTCACACCTCTTAAAAACTTAAAAATAACACATCAAGCTTATTTAAACTTCGCCATTTCACTTGCTATTTATGATGTTTTATTTCAATTTGCTATTCCCAATTTATCAATTAAATGGCCAAACGACATATTGTCAGCGAATAAAAAAATATGTGGCATTCTCATAGAAACTACTTTTTCAAATCAAAAAATTAAAAATATGATAATGGGAATTGGTTTGAATGTTAATCAAGAGATATTTTCAAAAAAGATTTCTAATGCGAGTTCTTTAAAAATTATCATGAAAAAAGATTTTGATCTAGAAATACTTCTAAACAAAATTATTGAAAGAATTCAATTTAGGATTTCATTAATTGAAAATGGAAAATTTACTGAGACACATAACGAATATCATAATGTATTATATAGAAGAGAAATACCCACAACATTTATAGACAAAGTAACTGGTACTTTTTTTATGGGCAAGATCCAAGGAATTGCCTCTAACGGAAAAATAAAAATACAATTAGACGATGACTCTATTGAAGAGTTTGGGCTAAAACAAATTTCATTTGCTAAAGCTTAGACATATTTTCTGTAAGAGTTTCTATAAAAGTTGTTAATGGTTTTTTTACCATCATTGCCATCATTGGATTAAAATCTCCTTTAAACTCAATTTGAACCTCTGAGACTTGTTCAGACAAAGAAAATATGTTAGCTTCTAGAGTGAAAGATAATTTACTACTCGCTGCCCTCAGAACAACTTTAGAATACTCAGAACAATCTCCTAAAACAAGTCTAATTTCTGGCATGCCTTTAAGAGCAAATAAAAAGGAATTTCCATCTACCTCAAACTTTTCAGTGTTAGAAGGCATTAATAATTCAAAATTATTAAGCGTTGTAAAGAATTCGTAAATACCTTTTTCAGATCTATCAATCGTTATTTTTTTTCCTTCTATATGCATACTATTATGGTTTCCAATTTTCTGGATTTTTTCTCCATTCTGTTAATGTATCTAATTCTTTTTCGGTAATATATTTGCTATCCATTGCTTGTTCTAATAAATGGAAATAGTCACTCAAGGTCGTGAGGTCTACATTACTGTTTTTAAAATTTTCAGAGGCCAAGTCAAATCCATATGAGAAAATAGCTACCATTCCCTTAACAGTTGCTCCAGATTCCTTAAGAGCTTTCACTGAATTTAAGCTACTTTTACCAGTACTAATAAGGTCTTCAATTACTACCACATTCTGACCATTTTCTAAATGCCCCTCTATTTGATTTTTACGACCATGACTTTTAGGTTCTGGTCTAACATAAATGAAAGGAACGCCTAACTCTTGTGCTACTAATACACCGATAGCTATGGCTCCAGTAGCAACTCCAGCAATTACGTCTGGCTTACCATATTTAGACTCAACTATTTTTGAAATTTCTTCTTTTAAAAAGACACGGACAGGAGGATAGGAAAGAGTAACTCTATTGTCACAATAGATTGGTGATTTCCAACCTGAAGCCCAAGTGAATGGCTCAGTAGGGCTTAACTTGATGGCTTTTACTTGTAATAAAACCTCTGCAGTCTTTTTTGCTATATCTTTGTGTAAAATCATATTCGCAAATGTATAAAGTTTTTATTAATGAAAGACCTATTATTTTGACAGATTCTTTCTGTAAAGAAAGTGATTTTGTTCATTTAAATTATGAAGAGATTACCATACCTGAAATCATTTCTAAACTAACAAAAGCATCAATAGGCGGGATGGTGCTTTTTTGTAAAAATCTCGAAGAATCTTGGGACGATTTTAAAAGTAACTTTAAAGTTATACCAGCTGCTGGTGGATTGGTATTAAATGAAGAAAATGAATTTTTATTTATTTTCAGAGGTTGTAAGTGGGATTTACCTAAAGGAAGAGTTGAGAAAGGAGAAAAGATTAAAGAAACTGCTGTAAGAGAAGTACAAGAAGAGTGTGGTATTTCAAATGTAATCGTTCATGAATTTTTAACAACTACGCATCACATATTTTATTACAATGAAAAAATTAAATTAAAAGAAACTCACTGGTTTTACATGAAATTAAATGGTAGAGAAATTTTAACTCCTCAATTAGAGGAAGGAATTACTGATGTTGTTTTTAAAAACAAAGAAGACTCTGTGAGAGCTCTTCAAAATAGTTATAAAAATATTAACTTAGTTTTTAAGGCTTTTTACCAAAATCAATACTAAAAAAACGATCCTCTTATAAGTTTAATTCGTTAAACACTTTATAGTGTGTTTGATTTATTCTACTATCTTTGCCGACTTTAAAAAACCCATCATATCATGAATGCATTTGTTAGGAAAAGAGTAAAAAACGTACAAAATGACATCCTTTCAGGAATTACAGTAGCATTAGCATTGGTTCCAGAAGCAGTTGCTTTTGCTTTTGTGGCCGGTGTAGATCCTTTAGTTGGTTTGTATGCAGCATTTATGGTAGGTTTAATCACCTCTATTTTTGGAGGGAGACCTGGAATGATTTCTGGAGCTACAGGTGCACTAGCAGTTGTAATGGTAAGTTTGGTTAGCGAGGGAAATGCAATGGGAACTGCAAGTGAAAACTTGGGGCTATACTACCTTTTTTTGACAGTAATTTTAATGGGATTTATTCAGATACTCGCGGGAGTTTTTAAACTTGGAAAATTTGTTCGTTTAATTCCTCACCCTGTAATGATGGGCTTTGTAAACGGATTAGCTATTGTTATTTTCCTATCGCAACTTGGTATGTTTAAAACTTCTGTTGGAAGTGAGAAAGTATGGCTAGATGGTGAAAACTTGTATATGATGATTTGCCTGGTAGGACTAACTATGTTAATTATGTGGGGACTTCCTAAAATTAAGGCAACTAAGAAATTGCCAGAAGCATTAATTGCCATTCTATTAGTTGCCGGAATTGTAATCTTTTCAAATCTAAATGTGGCTACTGTTGGATCATTTATTAGAGATGGTGGTGGTGAAGGTCTTCAAGGTAGTTTTCCAACCTTAAAATTAGATACTTTCTCTAAAATACCTATGAGCTTAAACACGTTTTTATTTATTCTTCCTTACGCTCTAATTCTAGCTTCCATAGGTTTAATAGAGTCTTTAATGACCCTAAATCTTGTAGACGACTTAACAGAAACTAGAGGAAACTCAAATAGAGAATGTATTGCTCAAGGAAGTGCTAACATCATTACCGGTTTGTTCGGAGGTATGGGAGGTTGTGCTATGATAGGACAATCCATCATAAATATTAAAGGAGGGGGAAGAGGAAGATTATCTGGAATTACAGCAGCAGTTATGCTATTGATTTTTATATTATTTGCTTCTTCGTATATAGAACAAGTTCCAATTGCCGCATTGGTTGGAGTAATGTTTATGGTTGTTATTGGAACATTTGCATGGTCTAGTTTTAGAATTATGAACAAAATACCCATGTCAGATTTGATTGTATTAATTTTAGTTTCTGGACTTACTGTTATTTTTGATTTAGCCATAGCCGTAATAGCGGGGGTAATCGTAAGCGCATTAGTATTTTCATGGGAAAATGCAAAAAGAATTAGAGCTAGAAAAAGAATTAAAAAAGATGGAACTAAGGTCTATGAAATATGGGGACCTCTTTTCTTTGGAAGCATCACTGCCTTTAATGATAAATTTGATGTGAAAAATGATCCAGATTCTGTAGAGATAGATTTTGTAGAATCTAGGATTTCAGATCACTCTGCATTAGAAGCAATTTTTGTACTAGTAGAAAAATATCAGGCTGTTGGAAAAAAAATCACCTTGAAACATCTAAGTGCAGATTGTAAAGTATTATTGTATAAAGCTAATCCTATATTTCATCAGGTAATAGAGGAGGATATTGAAGATCCTCGTTATCACCTAGCAGCTAATCCAGAAAAATTCCCAAAATCACTATCTGAATATAAATTTTAATATTTGAAGCCTAGCTTTTAACTCTACACCATTCCGTGATCAGACAAAGGTAACGAACGAACTCGCTTTCCCGTAGCACTAAAAATTGCATTGGTAATAGCAGCAGAAACTGGCGGAACACCTGGTTCTCCAACTCCTGTTGGATCTTCATCATTATCAACTAAGTGAACATGAATATTAGGTGCGTCTATCATTCGAGTCATTTGATAATCGTGAAAATTACTTTGATCTACAGTACCATTTTTAGTAGAAATTTTACCAAACATCGTAATAGACATTCCAAAAATTGCTGCACCTTCCATTTGATTAATTACAGCATCTCTGTTCACGTACATTCCACAATCTAAAACAGAATATATATTTTCAATTTTTACTTTTTCACTTTTTACAGAAACCTCTACTACAGTAGCAACATAACTATAAAAACTATAATGAATAGCTACTCCTAAACCGTGACCTTCTGGGAGTTCTCTTTTCCAGTCTGATAGTTTTTTTGCTTCTAATAATACATTTTTTAGTCGTGCCACATTAAATGGATGAGGAGATTTTTCAGTTGAAATTTTATCTTCTCCTAATAAATTAAGTCTAAAATCTATAGCATCTTTTCCAGAGGCGACGGCCAATTCGTCAACAAAAGAATTAATTCCAAATCCGCTGATAATATTGGAAACAGAACGCAACCAACCTATTCTCAAATGAGATTCAGCTTTGGCATTCTCTATTTGAATATTTGGAATATTATATGGATTATTGGTAAAACCCATTCCTAACTCAAATCCCGCAATATAATCAGACATTGGCTTAAAACTTGATGTTATAGATGGAAACGCTACACGGTGCAACCAGCCTGTCACATTGCCATTCTTATCCAGTGAGCCTTTCACATATTGTGCGTTTTGAGCATGGTAAAAACTATGTTGGATATCATCTTCACGTGACCAAACTACTTGAACTGGTGCTTTAATTTTTTGAGACAATGACACCGCTTCCACTACAAAATCAGATTTAGATTTACGTCCAAAAGCACCCCCTAACATCATAACATTGATTGTAATATCTTCAATGGCAAATCCAAAAAAATGAGCAATTTCAGCACGAACCGTCTGTGGATCTTGAACTGGCGCCCAAACATCACATTTTCCATCACGAACCCAAGCCAAAGCATTTGGAACTTCCATAGGCGCATGGGCTAAATGAGGCATTGTATAAGTTGCTTCTATTACTTTATCTGCATTATTAAAAGCCTTAGTCACGTCTCCTTTAAAAGGGGGAACTACTTTAGCTGTATTGTGAATTCTGTCAATAAGTTTTTCTTTAAATTTTTCAGAATCATAAGATTCATTTATTCCAGAATTCCATTCTATATTTAAATTATTTTTCCCTTGAAAAGCAGACCATGTATTGTTAGCTACAACAGCCACACCACCTAGCATTCCAAAAAACTGACCCGCAGGAGGGATTAATCTATCCAATTGAACAACTTGCTCTACTCCAGAAATTTCTTCTGTGTCTGAGCTATCATAGCTTTTTACTGATCCAAAAGTAACAGGACTTCTCGCAATAGATGCATATTTCATGTTTGGTAATCTAGCATCTAATCCGTATTTAGATTTTCCATGAAGAAAATCTTCCATATCAATACCTCTAATTACTTTTTTCCCAATGTATTTAAAGTCTTTTTTATCTTTTAAAATAATATTTTCATCGGATGGAATTGGAATTGTTTTTGCTTCTTCTACTAAATCTCCAAAAAACACTTTTTCACCTGAAGAACTATTTACAATGAAATGGTTTTCGGCTTTACAATTTTCAACAGATGTACCCCATTTATTTGCAGCTGCTTGCTCTAGTATAGAGCGTGCCATTGCTCCCATTTTTCGCATAGGTCTCAAAAGAGTTCTTATACTTCTTGATCCATCTGTATTTTGATTTCCAAACTTAGCATCACCTGTTGCTTGCTGAACACTAACATATTGCCAATCTGCCTCTAAATCTTCAGCAATTGCAGAGGCCATAGAAGTTCTAATGCCTTGACCCATTTCTGATCTTGCGACTACTATGGTTACTTTACCGTCTTTTTGTAATTGAATAAAAAGATTTGGAACAAAAGAAATACCGTCTTCTAGGGTATTGATAACTATTTTTTCTGGTGACACATTGCATCCAAGAATTAATCCTCCAGAAGCTAATCCAACTATTTTTACAAAATCTCTACGTTTCATTTGAATCTTTTCCATTAAGCTTGTTTTTTAAGTTCAACTGCTTCTTTTATTGCCTTTTTTATTCTAACATAGGTTCCACATCTACAAATATTTCCACTCATGGCATTGTCTATATCTTTATCAGTTGGATTTTCGTTGGTATCTAATAACTCAGCTGCAGAAATCAACTGACCAGATTGACAATATCCACATTGTGGTACACTGTTGTTTCTCCAAGCTTGTCGTAACGCTGTTAAACTATCTGATGATCCTTCAATTGTTGTAATTTTCTTACCAACACCTTGGCTAACCATGGTACTACAAGAGCGAACCACTACTCCATCTATCATAATAGAACAGGCTCCACACTGAGCTACACCACAACCAAATTTGGTTCCTGTTAACCCAATTAAATCTCTTATTGCCCATAGTAATGGCATACCCTCTGGGGCTTTAATTTGATAATCTTTACCGTTTATTGTAAGTGTTTGCATAGTTTATTTTATTGATGGGTACAAGTTAAGAAAAATAATACTTTTAAAAATATGTAAAATCTACTCATATACCTTATATACAGGTAGTAATAGATGAGCTTTTTCATAATATAAACTTCTCTTGTAAATAAAGTCTAGCTGTGCCCTAGAGTTTTTTGAAAATTCTTTATCGGTGATCATCTTGTCTTTAAAAATAGAATTAAGAGAAGGATTTTCTTTCAAAATTTGCTCGGCAACATCCTCAAAAACATATGATGAGTACCCCTCTTTTTGTTGCAATACGGTATCAAAAAAATTCCAATTAAAAAAAGAATCTGTGGCCTCTGGCTCAAGAGTTTCAAACACATACCTTACTCCTTTCTGATTTGTTGGAATGTATATATCTCCTTCGGAAAAAGTAACAGATGAAAACTCTTTTTTTATTCTTGTACTATAATGCAAATAATGACCTTCATATGCGGTCTTTCTTGTTTTATAATCAGCTACATGAAGTGTTTCTACAACAAATGTAGTATCTGATTTAAACTGGCTATATTCTATGTTGTTATTTTGTAAACGATCTAGAACTCGGTGCCATCCTTTTTTTAAAATATATGCTTTTGGAATGATGATCTCTTTTTTTGGCCTGAACTCATTTACATATTCAACAGGCTCTATATAAGGTTTAGCTTTATCATAAAACAAGCGTTTGCCGTTAGTTACTTTACTAGGAATTTTTTCTCCTTCAAAGCCTCTAAATTGAATCATAGAAGGTTCTTTTTTTGAATTAATTTCAAAGGTGATTGGATAAGTCTTCTTTTTTAAGATTTCATGTATTGCATTTTTACGAACTCTCTTAATGTCACTAGATCGATCTCCTATAAAATCTAATACAGAGAACATCAATTCATAGGTTTGATTTACTCTTACATCATATGGCTTTAACATATGTGTTTCTACCATCATCCCTAAAGTATTGAATAAAGTAGAATACCCAGTTGAATACCTTGGAGAATCATAAAATTGAGACCATCCTTCTTTTGGAGTTTTTCCCCAAACATTTACATACGGGGTTACAGGCATATTCTTTATTGCCATAGAACTTTCTAGTGCAGGTCTCATTTGGGTTTCAATAAACTTCCCTAAAGAACCACCTAATTTGTTGTGCTGAGTAAATAAATGGGAAATAGCATATTGGTAATCTGCCCCATTACTAACATGATTGTCTATAAATACATCTGGATCAATCACATGAAAAATTTGTGCAAATGAAGCGGCATTTTTAGTATCTTGTTTTACAAAATCTCTATTTAAATCAAAATTTCTTGCATTTCCTCGAAATCCATATTCTTTTGGTCCATTTTGATTGGCTCTTGAATGTGAATTTCTATTCAATGATCCACCTATATTGTAGATTGGTATCACTGAAATAATTGTATTTTGATATTTATTTTTGAGGGAATCATTTTGAACAATATCTCTTAGCAACAACATAGAAGCATCAATACCATCAGATTCTCCAGGGTGAATTCCATTATTAATTAACACCCTGTTTTTTTTAGAATTTTTAATGGAATTTAATTGTGTTTTACCATCAGTATTATAAACTATCAAATGCAATGGTAAACCAGCATCTGTTTTCCCCATCTCAAAAAATGAAATTTCCGAATATGCATTAGAAAGTTCTTTATAATAATCAATAATATCAACGTATTCTGGTGTTTCTGTACCCTCTGACTTTTCAAATTGAGTGATGAAATAATCACTAGGTATTTGTTGATTACAGGAGGCAACAGATATTACAAACAAAAAAAATATTATTTTCTTCATAAACCTATGAGACAATCTTTGAAGAAATACAATTTGGCACTAGACTTGAAACATCTCCACCATTGATTAAGACCTCTCTAACTATAGAAGATGAAATGTAAGATGTTTTTGCTGCAGTTAATAAAAAAACTGTTTCAATTGGTGCTAAATCTCTGTTTGTATGTGCTATTGCTTTTTCAAACTCAAAGTCTGCAGGGTTTCTTAAACCTCTTATGATATAGTCAATACCGTGTTTTTTACATAAATCTACAGTTAAACCCTCATAGGTAACAACCTTCACATTTTTATATTCTTGGAAGCATTCTTCAATAAATTTTTTTCTTTGATCTAGGGAAAACATATATTTTTTGTTGGAATTAATTCCAATAGCAATATAAATTTCGTCAAACAATGGAATTGCTCTTGAAATAACATCTTCATGACCCAGTGTAATTGGGTCAAATGAACCTGGAAAAACTGCTTTTTTCATGTGGTTTAATTTAGCGCCATTTGAATGGCATTATCAAATAAATCAGTTAAACTTATTGATGCTTCTTTAGCTTGTTGGGGTAATAAGCTTTCCTCTGTCATTCCTGGAACAGTATTTATTTCTAAAAAATAAGGCTCTCCGTCAACTAATATAAATTCGGAACGTGAAAATCCACTCATATTCAAAACTCGATAGACTTTTCTTGCAGTATTAATGACTTTCTTTTTTTCAACATCTGATATTCTTGCAGGGGTAATTTCTTTAGATTTACCCTTGTATTTAGCTTCATAATCAAAAAAATCATTTTCTGAAACAATTTCTGTTATTGGCAAAACCTCTATCTTTCCCTGATACTCTATAACACCTACAGAAACCTCCTTACCATCTAAAAATGACTCAATTAAAATTTCTTCATCCTCTTTACAAGCATTCAAAATGGCATCCTCTAGATTTTCTTCTCTGTATACTTTAGAAATACCAAAACTAGAACCAGATCTATTTGGTTTTACAAAACAAGGTAATCCAACTTTTTCAATAATTTTGACTGTATTTATTTCGTCTCTTTGATGCATATAATAAGAATTGGCTGTTTGAATTCCATACTCTTTAATAACACTTAAAGTGTCTCGTTTATTAAATGTTAGAGACATCTGATAAAAAGGTGCAGAAGTATGCTTAATACCTAGCAAATCAAAATAAGCTACTAGCGCGCCATTTTCTCCCGGATTACCGTGAATAGCATTAAAAACACAATCAAAATTAACTTTAATATCTTTTTTTACAAATGAAAAATCATCTTTGTTAATTTTATATTCTTGAGTATCTAATTTCACAAACCATCTATCTTTTAAGATGTAAACTTTATACAATGTATACTTATTAGCATCGAGAGAGTTATAAACTACATCACCGCTTTTTAAAGAAATTTCAGCTTCAGAGGAATAACCTCCCATAACAATGGCAATATTTTTTTGCATTTAACTATTGGTTTACACACAAACTTAGTTAAAATTTCGTTGATAGATAAAAGAAATGTCAATTCGATTACTTCTATTTTTACATTACATTTGTCATAAAATAAAAAAAGAAAAAAATGAATTTCTTTAGATTTTTAAAAAGTAAGTCATTCCTCGTTCAAATTGCAATTGCTGTTGCAGGTATCTTTTTGTTGGTATTCGTATTAAAATGGTGGCTTGGTTTTACTACAAATCACAAACATAAAATTCAAGTTCCTGACTTAAATAAAATGTCATTAACTGAAGTTGAAACAACATTAAAAGAATTAAATTTAGACTTTATTGTTATAGATTCTGCTAGTTATAATCCTAACTATCCAAAAAAATCAGTCATAGATCAAACTCCAAAATTTGGAGATTTTGTCAAAGAAAAAAGGAAAATATATTTAACCTTAAATCCAACAAAATATAGAGACGTAAGTATTCCTGACGTGAATGGACTTTCAAAACGTCAAGCCATAACTCAATTAGAATCTATCGGATTTAAAATTGGTGATATCTCCTACATACCTGATGTTGGAAAAAATGTAGTACGTGGTTTGAAATTTAACGGAAAAAAATTAAAGTCTGGAGCTAAATTATCAAAAAATGCAACCATAGATTTAATTTTGGGTGATGGAAAGCTTTAATAAATTATGACGGAAAATCAAAACACAGATCTTGAAAATGATGAATTATACGAGCATCATAAAGTCATAGCTACTGATGGTCAACTCCCTCTCCGTGTTGATAAATTTTTAATGAATTTTATTGAAAATGCTTCACGAAACAAACTTCAACAAGCCGCAAAAGCAGGTAATATTTTAGTAAATGACATCGCTGTAAAAGCAAATCATAAAGTAAAACCAAAAGATGTAGTTAGAATTGTTTTAGCATATCCACCAGCAGAAAACTTATTGGTTGCAGAAAAAATTCCTATTGATATAATTTATGAAGATGAAACTATCATGGTTGTTAATAAACCCGCAGGAATGGTTGTTCATCCTGGACACGGAAATTCTAGCGGAACTTTAGTCAACGGACTTATTTATCATGTAGAAAACCTACCCACTAATAGTAACCAAAGACCTGGTTTGGTTCACAGAATTGATAAAGACACTAGTGGATTATTGGTAGTTGCTAAAACTGAATTTGCCATGGCTCATTTATCCAAGCAATTTTTCGATAGAAAAACCAACCGTAAATATCTTGCTTTAGCATGGGGAAATATTGAGGAAGATGAGGGAACCATAGAAGGAAATATTGGAAGAAGCTTTAAAAATAGATTACAAATGGATGTTTTTCCAGACGGTGAATATGGTAAACATGCAGTTACTCATTTTAAAGTTTTGGAACGTCTTACCTACGTAACATTGGTAGAATGCAAATTAGAAACAGGAAGAACTCATCAAATTAGAGCTCATTTTAAGCATATTGGGCACACATTATTTAATGATGAACGCTATAGAGGAAACGATATTTTAAAAGGAACCACTTATACAAAATATAAGCAATTTGTGGAAAACTGTTTTAAGATACTGCCAAGACAAGCACTTCATGCAAAAACTCTTGGATTTAGACACCCCATTACCAAAGAGATGATGCAATTTGATAGTGAAATTCCAGAAGACATGAGTAAATGTCTTGATAAATGGAAAACATATACAATTAACTCAAAAGATTAATTTTACATATGCTTTCTAATAAAAGGTTACTTGCTTCATGTTAATTGTTAAGTAAAATTTAAATTTCTTCTAAAACTTGACTATCTCTGTTAGTATCTTTATTTTTACTATTTTAATATTTGACCAATGAAAATCATAATTTCTCCTGCTAAATCTTTGGATTTTGAGAGCTCTGCCAAAACAACTATGTTCACTCAACCTTCTTTTTTAAAGGAATCTTCTCAAGTTATAAAAAAACTAAAAGGTTTGTCTAAAAACAGACTTAGTGAATTAATGAAGATATCACCCAATTTAGCAAGCTTAAATTATGATAGAAATCAAAATTGGGAAACCCCTTTTACTACAAAAAATTCAAAACAAGCAATATACGCTTTCACCGGTGAGGTTTTTAAGGGAATAGAGGTATCCTCGCTTGCTGATGACAAAATAAACTCCCTACAAGACA
>Ga0209094_1000027_pt1 | contig 141813 bp, 132 predicted proteins | sample COGITO_mtgs_1004_2_FD_184790 | JGI IMG/M metagenome (GOLD analysis project Ga0209094, IMG submission 184790) | Pelagic marine microbial communities from North Sea - COGITO_mtgs_100430 (SPAdes) (version 2) | ecosystem: Environmental > Aquatic > Marine > Epipelagic ... | reverse complement strand
CGATTTCCAGGTGCCGGATCGCGCTGACCTGCGGTGATGTGTCTGCTTAGTGCCTTAGCTGCGCACTAAGCAGACACATCACCGCAGGTCAGCGCGATCCGGCACCTGGAAATCGAGCCAAGTGACCCAACTCAGGGGAATCTCAACAGCACCAGAGTTGACCCATCGTTGGCCGGTACGCGGTGACGATGCGCCGACCATCAAGAGCAGGGGTCTGACGTGGCTAACAGCAGACCTAGACGACGACGGCAGCGCGAGTGTCGGTGTGGAGACAGCAACGGTTTCTGCAAAGGCGGAAGAGGCGACCGGTAGCGGACAGCGTTCTGCTGACGTAACGGTTGGTACAGCACGAGTAATCACCAATGCATACGACGAAGCCGACACGGTGAGCGCTGACGCAGAGGTACTTGTGACAACGCCTACAGCAACAGTAAGGGCAGAGCCGTTCACGGAGGCTGTTGACCTGAGCACAGCAACAGCAACGATTCAGGCATACGACGATGCTGACGGCGTACAACTATCTGGTGATTGGGTTGTCTTGCGACTACCTAGCCATTCAGCAATTCTAACAATGGAGGATAAGTAATGTATATCGAATATGAGAAGGGCCAGATTCCATCTGAGCCTCTAACACTATCAATCAGGGATGACGCGGACAGCGCGGTAGACCTGACTCAGTGGGACAGTCTAAACGTAGAAATGCTTGGTTCTGACAACGAGAGTATCGACCTTTCAGGGGTAACCCTGTTTGACGAGAGCGCCCGTAACGGAATCCTTGCGGTGATGTGGCCCAAGTCCCACAGCCTATTCACCAAGCGCGGCGAGTACGTCCTACGTTTGATGCTTTCAAACGAAGACGGTACACGCGATTACACACGTTCATGCGTTCTGCGCGTGCGCGAATTTGGGAGGGTAACTAGGTAATGTTTATCACTAAGGAGCAGACTCAGGCAATGACTGGCTACGAGGTGGATGCTGCTTTGCTGACGCAGGCACAGTCCATCATTGAGGCATACGTCGGCAAGGTTGAGAGCGAAGTAGACGACGCAACAGACCTAGCAATGCTAGGCAAGGCGACCGCATATCAGGCTGCTTACATGAAGAATGACTTTAGCCGTATCTTTGAGCAGGCTGCTGTAACGCAGATTGGTCAGTTCGGTCAGTTGGCTTCATTCAGGCCGGACGGCGTAGCACCGTTCGTGTCTCACCTTGCAGTCATTACGTGCCGCAACCTGTCTTGGCGCAGGTCGCGCTCAGTCCGTACCGGCTCATGGTTCGGCTACGCACGCACAGACGATGGGTGGGAATACGAATGAGAGTAGACGCCCTTGTCCCACTACAACAGGATGCTGAGTATTGGGACTACTCAACCAGCGTAAATCCTGACAGCGGTGAGACCGTAAACGAATACTACAAGCGTGACGATATCAAGGTAATGCTCACTGAGAATCAGGGAGTCATGCTGGTCTTCTGTAGAGAACTTCTAAGTTTCAACGCTCAGTTGCGCAACGTCCGCGACCGTCGTGGTAACAGGATTGTAGACTTCGGCCAACAGCAGGCTTACTTCTTTATTGGTAGTCCAACAGTTCAGTTCGATGTATTCGGCAACACCATGGGCTACAAGTACACCCTGACACGCAAGGTGGCTGGCACAACGGTGGTGAATAACTAATGCTTGCCGGTATTGCCTTGTTCGTGCGAACCATGATGGGACTCATTGACGCTATTCAGGCCGGTGTAGCCCTAGGTAACGCCATGTCCTCAGACGGTAACCGTGCTCTGTCAGGCGTGCTTGGTCAGGCACACCTTGGCGCTTGGCAGGACATTATCTCTAACGAGAATCTTAATGAGGGTCAGTTGTCTATGGCAACACTGGTTCAGGCTGCTGGTGGTGAGTACATTGAGCAAGAAGGATTCAGCGGGTTCGACCCGGATGAGTACATTAACTATTCTCTTGATGCGACAGAGGGAGCGCGTGAGGCTCTGTCTCAGGTGACCGAGCAGGCAGCAATTGCAATTGGTCATTCCAAGAACTCAACTACCACAGGCATTGCCAAGTGGTCAGCGAGTAGGGCGCTATGATTCCAGCCGCACTTGACGAAGCGCTAGTTAGGTCCATTGATTCTTACGCCAATAGTCTGGCCGGTATGGGAATCAGAGATATTCTGAACTCAGACTATGAGCCACCAGAAGAGAACATTGACGATGACTGGTTGCTTGCTGACCCTACGGCTAGAGAACTAATGGACTTCTGGCAAGACGCCATGCGTGAGTGGCGCAACGCCTACGGTAGCCAAGAAGGTTACAACGAGTTCCATACCTACTGGTCCCTGTCTGGCACATCGGGATATGAGAACAGACTTAGCGGTGCGAGCACAGCGTATGACGTATTCCTTGGTTCTCAGTACCGCTCAGTCAGGGACACATTCGGCTATGCCAGTGAGGATGCCCTAAGCAATAACTCTGTTACTGAGATTGGAAACTTTGGCAGCAGAATCAACAACTACCAGCGAGAAGCAGAAGAGTCACAGTGGGCAGAGGACTGGAACCAGCCCAGCGGTGACTAATGGGCAGCGTCGTACTGCTCCACGATTTCCTCTGGAATCCTCCCACGGTCTCCCAATGGCTTGTCGTTGAACTTAACGTTGTTGGCCTGCGCCCATTCCCGGATAGCCTTAGTCCGAGCACGGTCGCTCTTGGCCTGTGGTACGGACTGCTGCTGGGAGTCCTGTTCCGCATCCTTGATGAATGGTTCAAGCGCTGAGTAGAACGCTTCCAGTGACTCATCACTGAGGTACAGCCGGTACGCCTTACGTCCAAAAGACAGGCGTACCGGCTGTGTGTCTGCCGGTAGTTCCTTGCCGTCGTAGTCATCAATGAGGATTGTTCTCTTAGCCATGACTACACGTTAGCGTCAAAGAAGAGTTGTTGCAGGTGTTGAGGTACCCGACCACGCGCCGGTACCTCGTGACCGTTCTCTTTGAGCCATGCCCTCATAGCCGTATACCGCTCTGGTCTACGCGCCGGTACCGAACCGTCAGGGCGTCGTGACCTGAGTGGCTTCAACTCGCTACCCCGCAGACGTTGCTGGTAGTGGGCGTTGCAGAGGCCAGAGCCGTAACGCTCTTCCTTGTCGCATCCCTCAAACGAGCAGGTCACGTGTCCTCCTGTGGCCTAGTGAGTCCTAGAACTGCCGACGAAACATCAAAACCCTGCACCCCCAACGGGATTCGAACCCGTGCTACCGCCGTGAAAGGGCGACGTCCTAGGCCGCTAGACGATGGGGGCCTGCGGAACGTCGAGCATCCTACCGAGGTCCGCAGGTCGGCGACGAAACGACTCTCACGCCCCTCGCCGTCACGACCTGGTCACATCAGCGCCGCAACCGATTCGGCGCCCACCGAGCCGGCCATGTATCGTGCTCCTCGCTTGGGCAGGTAGCTCAGTTGGTACGAGCGATCGCCTGAAAAGTGATAGGTCGGCGGTTCGACCCCGCCCCTGCCCACAAGCACAGCAGGTCCTGGACCTGCCTTGACGCCCCCGCCGGTCCCCGGCGGGGGCGTTCTGCATGGCGCCTGTTCTTTGCCATGATCGGACTCCCCGGGCAAGGAGGCTTCCATGGCCAGCACCAGATCCAGCACCGTCGCCGACGTGATCACCCGTACGGCGACCCGTCACCCCGACCGGGTGGCTCTCCGCTTCGCCGAGCGCACGTGGACCTACGCCGAGCTCGACCGCGCCGCCGGCCGAGCCGCCGCCGCGCTGCTGCGCCTCGGCCTGGACAAGGGCGACCGCGTGGCGACGTACGGCAAGAACTCCGACGCCTACCTGCTCGCCTTCCTCGCCTGCGCCCGTGCCGGCCTGGTCCACGTGCCGGTCAACTACGCCCTCACCCAGGGCGAGCTCGCCTACCTGCTGGAGCAGTCCGGGAGCCGCGTCGTGCTGGTCGACCCCGCCCTGCGCGGCCAGCTCGACGAGTCCGGCGTCGCCGTCGACCACGTCGTACCCCTGCGAGACGGCCACGGTTCCCTCCTCGAGCTCGCCTCCAGCGGCGAGGTCCCCGACGACCTCGACGTCGAGGTGGACGAGACGGACCTGGTCCAGCTGCTCTACACGTCGGGCACCACCTCGAAGCCGAAGGGCGCGATGATGACCCACCGCGCCCTCGTGCACGAGTACCTGTCGACGATCGTGGCCCTGGAGTGCCGCGAGGACGACGACCCGTTGCACGCGATGCCGCTCTACCACTCGGCCGGGATGCACGTCTTCCTGATGCCGTACCTCGCGGTGGGCGCCACCAACACGCTCATCGAGGCGCCCGACATCCCCACGATCCTCCGCCTCGTCGAGGAGGAGCGGATCGGCGCGCTGTTCCTGGCGCCGACGGTGTGGGTGCCGCTCTCGCAGCACGCCGAGCTGGCGACGCGCGACCTGTCCTCGCTGCGCAAGGCGTTCTACGGCGCCTCGATCATGCCGCTCCCGGTGCTGCGCCGCCTCCAGCAGCGACTGCCGGAGCTGGCGTTCTACAACTGCTTCGGTCAGTCCGAGATCGGACCGCTCGCGACCGTGCTCGGTCCCGCCGAGCACGCCCAGCGCCCCGAGTCCTGTGGCCGCTCGGTGTTGTTCGTGGAGATCCGCGTCGTGGACGACGACGGGGTCGACGTACCCCCTGGCGAGCTCGGCGAGGTCGTCTACCGCTCGCCCCAGCTGTGCACCGGCTACTGGGACAAGCCCGAGGAGACCGAGGCGGCCTTCCGCGACGGCTGGTTCCACTCCGGGGACCTGGTCCGGATGGATGCCGAGGGCTACATCACCGTCGTCGACCGGATCAAGGACGTGATCAACACCGGTGGGGTCCTGGTGGCCTCGCGCGAGGTCGAGGACGCGCTCTACACCCACCCCGCGGTGTCGGAGGTCGCGGTCATCGGCACGCCCGACGAGCGCTGGATCGAGGCGGTCACCGCCTTCGTGGTCACCAGCTCGGACGTCACCGAGGCCGACCTCATCGCCCACGCGAGGACCAGCCTGGCCGGCTTCAAGGTGCCCAAGCACGTGCACCTGATCCCCGAGCTGCCCCGCAACCAGTCCGGCAAGATCCTGAAGCGGGTGCTGCGCGACGACCTGGACGCCGTCACCGCCTAGGGCCTAGGGAGCCCACGCACCCACCTGCACGGGTGAGGCGCCGCCCCATCCCGACCCGATGGGGTGACGTCCATGCAACGTGGAGGCGGTCTCATCACCCTGCTCGTCATCGTCTGGCTGGTCATCGGAGCGGTCGCTGCGGGGCAGCGCGGCTACTACGGCGACGACCGCGAGCTCAGCTGCAAGACGGCGGGCGACACGGTCCTGACCATCGTGGCCGGGCCGCTCAACTACCTCGGCGTCAACCCGAAGATCACCTGCGACCTGCCCGAGCCCTCGGAGTAGCCCGCCGGAAGTAAAGTCGTCCTCGTGACATCAGCGCCACCCTTCGACCGGCTTCCCGGCTTCGAGACGGTCGCCCGCCTCCGCCCGGTCGACCTGGTCCAGCCGGGCGCCTCGGCGCCTGCCCCGTACCTCGCCGCCGAGGCCGACCTGTCCGACCCCGGCGACTCGGGGATCGCCGAGCTGCGTTTCGGCGACGACGCGTTCGCCGCGCGCTGGAACGGCCGCACGGTCACCCTGCGGATCACCCGTGGCGGCCAGTGGCGCAACCACACGAGCCGTCGGCACGCGACCGGTCGCTCCCCCGACGCCGTCGCGGTCAGCCTCACCGGCCCGTTCGTGACCGGCTGGGTCCGCGAGGACGGTGCTTGGGTCGCCCGGGCGATCGTCGACCTGACCCAGGAGCGCAGCATGCCCGACGTGCACGACGAGGCCTGGCTGGCCACGTTCGAGGGCGTGGGCGATCGTGCCGGCGGCTTCGGCCAGCTCGGCTTCCGCGACGTCCGCCTGGCGACGTACGCCGACGGGTCGCCGTACCGGGTCGACGGCGGGGTGCTCGTCACGGCCACCAGCGCCGGGCCGGGCGGTTTCCGTACCGCCCACACGTCGGTCTGGCTGTTGCAGCCCGGAGGCCGCGACGCCGAGCCCGCGCTCACGCACCGCGGCGACCTGTTCTTCCGGCGCCCTCCCGAGGACGCACGACCCGGCGTGTACGGCGACCACGCCACGCACCTCGTGCGCGACGGCGACCGGTGGCTGGTCGCCACCAGCACCTGGGGGACCTTCGACCCCAAGCGGCACGCCCACGTCACGACCACGCTGGCCACCTCCCGCGACGACCTCTCCCGCGGTCAGCACGTGCTCGACACCGTCGCGCTCGACCTCCCGACCGACGGCTTCACGTCCGTGGGTCGCTGGGACCCCTACCTCGTGCGCCCCGCCGGCGCGGACTCCCCCGCCGGCGAGGGCGGGTGGTTGGTGGGTTTCGTCAGTGCCGAGCGGTGGTTCCGCTTCCACCCCGCGGTGGCGAGCGGCCCCGACCTGACCACGCTCAGCCTGCGCAGCGCGGCGCCGGACCGACTCGCCTGCGAGGGGACGACCCTGGCCCGGATCGGCGGCGACTGGTGGGTGCTCGCCTCGGACGGTCCCGACAGCCGTCCTGCCGAGCGGACGTCGTACCCGGTCTTCGACCTCGATCTCGTCCAGCACGGCGTGATCGACGCCGACTACCCGTCCAACATCCCGTGGCCGACGCTGCTGAGCGCCGCACCGGACGGAGGGATGGGCGACGTCGAGCACGACGGCGACGGTGTGCTCATCGGCTTCGAGGGGACGCCGTACGGCGGGCCGCTGCTGGGGTACGGCACGCACGGGGACGTCATCGTCCAGCGCCCCCGCTGACGGGCTCCCCCACGGGGCCTGTGACCGAACACGTGGCCGTGTGGGGTACGTTTCGCGCCGCTACCCCAATCACCGACAGAGAGGACAGGCCATCCATGAACCGCACCGAGCTGCGTGAGGCCATTGCGACCGAGACGGGCCTCAGCGGAGCCCAGGCCGACCAGGCCCTGAGCGCTGTGCTCGACACGATCACCGCCACCCTGGCGAAGGGCGAGAAGGTCACCCTGCCGGGCTTCGGCACCTTCGAGACCCGTGAGCGTTCCGCTCGCGAGGGTCGCAACCCCCAGACCGGCGAGACCATGCAGATCGCCGCCAGCACCGCCCCGGCCTTCAAGGCCGGCTCGGCGCTGAAGAAGGCTGTCTCCGGCAGCTGAACCACGTCTGACCGACCGGCCCCACCGCTCTGGCGGTCGGGGCCGGTCGCCCTTTTCCCCGTTCACCGTCGATACCGGTCCGGGCATCTGTCGCCACGACCGGCTCGCACCAGACATGATGGGGGAGGAAGAGGAGGCCCCATGGACGACGCGCTCGCACGGCACCTCGTCGCGGCGAGCCGCGACGGCCTGTGGCTCGTCACCCCCGACGGCGCCACGATCTACGCCAACGAGCGGGCCGTGGAGCTGGCCGGACGCCCGCGCGAGCACCTCACCCTCACCTCCTTGCGCGAGCTGGCCGACCGGCAGGGTCAGCTCGACCTGGACGCCCACCTGCGCGAGATGCGTGGCGGCCACCCGGGCCGGGAGAACGACGAGGTGCTGCTGCACCGCCCGGACGGCACCTTCGTGTGGACCCTGGTCAGCTGGTCCCGGGCGCACGACGACGACGGAGAGTTCCTCGGCTACCTGCACCGCTTCACCGAGTACACCGAGCGCCGCGAGCTGCTCGACCGCCTGAGCCAGCGCGAGCAGGAGCTGGAGTCGGCGCAGCAGATCGCACGCCTCGGGAGCTGGTCGTGGGACGTCGCCACCGACACGGTGGCCTGGTCCCCGGAGCTGTTCTCCATCTACGGCCTCACCTCGGACGACTTCGACTCGACGTACGCCGGCTTCCTGGCCCGGATGCACCCCGACGAGCGTGATGCCATCGCCGCCACGATCGGCCGCGCGATCGAGGGCGCCGGTGAGTACGAGTACGAGAGCCGCATCCTGACCCCCCAGGGCACCACCCGGTGGCTCCGCTCACGGGGTGTCGTCGACCGCGACGGCACCGGTGGGCTCGTGGCCATGCACGGCACCTGTCAGGACATCACCGCGCTGCGGGCCGTCTCCGAGGCCGCTGACGCGGCGACGACGCGCCTGAGGCTTCTGCACGAGATGGCCAAGGCCTCCAACCAGTCCACCACCCTGCTCGAGGCGTTGACCCGGGCCGGACGTGCACTGGACGAGAGCAGCGACTGGAACTCGACAGCACTGTGGGTGCGCTCGCGCCGCGACGGCGACCTCCGGCTCGTCGACGGTCCGGCTCCCCCCACGACGCCCCCGGTGGCCCCGTCCGATCTCGCCCTCGCCGAGGCCTGCTGGGCGTCGGGAGAGCTGACGACCGCGGCGTCCGGCTCTCCCTGCCACGCCATCGTCTGCCTGCCCATCCGCATCGAGGGCCGTGTCATCTGCGTCGTCCAGATGGAGGCCGCGACCACCGAGCTCGACGAGGCCACCCGAGAACTGTTGCTCCAGGTCGCCGGGCAGCTGGGCCGAGTCGCGGAGCGGGAGAACATCGCGACCGAGCTGTCCGAGGCCCGCGACCAGGCGATGGAGGCCTCGGCGCAGAAGACGGCGTTCCTGGCCACGATGAGCCATGAGATCCGGACACCGATGAACGGCGTCATCGGCCTGACCGACCTGCTCCTGCGCACCGACCTCGACCCGCAGCAGCTGCGCCTGACCGATGCGCTCCGCGGTGCCGGTCAGACCCTGCTCGCGCTGATCACCGACATCCTCGACCTCACCAAGATCGAGTCCGGGACCGTCGAGCTGGAGTACGCCCCCTTCGAGGTCGCCGCCCTGCTGGAGCAGACCACGACCGTGATCTCCGCGCCGGCGCACGAGAAGCGGCTCGAGCTCGTGGTCGACTGCGACCCAGGCGTGCCCCCGGTGGTCCTCGGCGACCGCCTCCGGCTCGGACAGGTGCTCACCAACCTGGCCTCCAACGCGGTGAAGTTCACCGAGCAGGGCGAGGTCGTCGTACAGCTCCGGCTCGAGGAGCCGGCCGACGACGGGCGCGTGCAGTTGCGCGGTGAGGTGCTCGACACCGGGGTCGGCATCGAGGGCGATGTCGCCGCGCTGTTCGAGGCCTTCACCCAGGCCGACCGCTCCACCACCCGCAGCCACGGTGGCACCGGGCTGGGCCTGACCATTTCGCGGCGCCTCGTGGAGGACATGGGTGGCTCGATCAACGCCGAGGCACGTCCGGGCGGAGGGAGTCGCTTCTGGTTCGTCGTGCCCCTGGACGTCGCCACAGACGTCGCCACACCCGCGCGGCACCTCGACCCACGCCGGGTGCTGGTCGTCGACGACAACTCCAGCGCCCGCTCCGCGACCGTCCGTCAGCTGCAGTCGTGGGGCCTGGGGCCGGTGCCGGCCGCGTCCGCCGAGGACGGCCTGGCCGCACTCCTGGCCGCGGCGCGGACCGACTCACCGCTCACCCTGGCCCTGGTCGACCTGCACATGCCCGGGACGGACGGCCTCGCCCTGGCGCGGGCGGTCGCCTCGCACGACGTCCTCTCCGACGTGGCGCTGATCCTCCTGTCCGACGACCCCTCCACCTCCCAGGACCTCGCCACCTCCGCCGGCTTCCGCTGCACCGTCACCAAGCCCGTCCGGGCCGCGGAGCTGTACGACGCGGTGCTCGCTGCGACGGTGTCGACCGGGGAGCTCATCCTCGCCGGGCCCTCCGCAGAGTCACCCGGACAGCGACCGCCCACGCTGGACCTGCGTGTGCTCGTCGTGGAGGACAACCCCGTCAACCAGCTCGTGGCGCAGGGTCTCCTCGAGGCGCTGGGCTGCACCAGCGACCTGGTGTCCAACGGCCTGGAGGCCGTCGACGCCCTGGCCCCGGGCCACCCCTACGACGTCGTGCTGATGGACTGCCGGATGCCACGCATGGACGGGTTCGCGGCCACCGAGCACATCCGTGCGCACGAGAGCGGAGACCGGGTGCCGATCATCGCGATGACGGCTTCCGTGCTCGCCGGCGAGCGGGACCGCTGCCTGGAGGCCGGGATGGACGACTTCCTCACCAAGCCGGTCGACCCCGCCGCGCTGGGCCGCGCGCTGGCCTCCTGGTCACCGCACGGGGATGCTGGTCGCACGCCCACCCCCGCGCCCTCCAGCGATCCGGCCCCCGCCCCGGTCCTCGACCACGAGCGCGTCGAGATGCTCAGCGAGCTGGTGCGCGACGGGGTGGACTTCTTCCAACGCACGCGCGCCTCGTTCCTGGGTCGGATAGCGGACACCATGACGGCCCTGGACGCCGCCGTCGTCTGCGCCGACCTGGCGGAGGTCACCGCCGTGTCCCACCAGCTCAAGGGGAGCGCGCTCAACCTCGGGCTGACCCAGCTCGGCAACGCCGCGGCTCAGGTCGAGTCCGTCTCGTCGGCCGGCAACCTGGCGGCGCTCCAGGAGTCCGTCGCACGGCTGCGGCTCGCGGTGAGCGAGGGCGTCGACGCCCTGGCCGGCGTCGCGACCGACGGCGGAACCACGGGATCGTAGGATCGGGACCGGACCCGCGCCACCCCTGCGGGGCCACCTCCGGCCGGTAGCGACCGGAGGCACCCGGACCACCACCCTCGTGGTCACCGACCCACCGAACGGACACCCTCCGATGAGCGATCCCAGCAGCACGACCTCCTCACCCGCACCCGACGCCTCGTTCGATCCCTCGCACCTCGACGTCTTCGAGGCGGGGGCCGAGCACGAGCAGGTCGTCTTCTGCAACGACCCGGCCACCGGCCTGCGAGCCGTCGTCGCGATCCACTCCACCGCGCTGGGACCCGCCCTCGGCGGCACCCGCTTCCACCCCTACGCCTCGACAGCGGACGCGGTCGCCGACGTCCTCGACCTCTCGCGCGGGATGTCCTACAAGGCCGCACTGGCCGGGCTCGACCTCGGAGGTGGCAAGGCCGTGATCATCGGCGACCCCACGTCCCTCAAGTCCGAGGGCCTGCTGCGCGCCTACGGACGCTTCGTGCAGTCGCTGGGCGGTCGCTACTACACCGCCTGCGACGTCGGAACGTTCTCCGCCGACATGGACCACATCGCGCGCGAGTGCTCCTACGTCACCGGCCGCACCGTCGCCCACGGGGGCGCCGGCGACAGCTCCGTCCTGACGGCGTACGGCGTGTTCCGCGGGATGCAGGCGGCCGGCGAGGCCGCGTGGGGACCGGGCGCCACCCTCGAGGGACGGCGCGTCGGAGTGGCCGGCGTCGGCAAGGTCGGCCGACACCTGGTCGGCCACCTCCTCGAGGTAGGCGCTCGCGTCGTCGTGACGGACGTGTGGGAGCCCGCCGTCTCCCGGATCCTCGACGAGCACCCGCAGGTCGAGGTCGCGGCCTCGACCGAGGACCTCGTGGCCGGTCCGCTCGACGTCTACGCGCCCTGCGCCCTGGGCCACGCGCTGACCGACGAGGTCGTGCAGACCCTCTCGGCAACCGTTGTCTGCGGCGCCGCCAACAACCAGCTCGCCCACCCGGGGATCGAGAAGACGCTCGCCGAGCGAGGCATCGCCTACGCACCCGACTACTGCGTCAACGCAGGCGGCCTCATCCAGGTCGCCGACGAGCTCGCCGGCTTCTCGTTCGAGCGCGCCCAGCAGCGCGCGGACGGCATCTACGAGACCACGCGCGGGGTCTTCGAGCTCGCCGCCTCCGACGGCGTCCCCCCGGCGGTCGCAGCCGACCGGCTCGCCGAGCGACGGATGCACGAGATCGGTCGGCTCCGCGGCGTGTGGCTGGGCGGCTGACGGACCGGGGCGCCGCTGTCAGGGCAGGACGAAGGTCGAGTCGTCACCGACGTGGCGACTCGACCCGTCCGTCCAGCTCCCGGCAAGCACCGCGCGCACCGCAGCACCCGGTGGTGCCGGGGACGGGTGCGAGACCAGTCAGGTCAGTCGCGGGAACGCTCGTCGAGGTCTGCCCATTCGTCGGGCACCTCTGCTGCCTGATCCTCGGTGGACTCATCGCCATGCATCTCGCGCGCCAGAGCCCCGAAGTCAGTCTCGTGGGTCCGGTACTTCAGGTCGCGTGCGACCTTCGTCTGCTTGGCTTTCGCTCGGCCGCGGCCCATAGGGTCCAGCCCCCTCGCACACTCGGCCGGACGCCGCACGGCGGGTCCGGGCTTCCTCAACAGAATCTCGTGGGGGTAACGCTACCTGCTGGCTGTCTGTTCCGGCACTCCGGAGGGGGGTGCGGCGCGAAATCACACCGAAACCCGCCGGTATTGCCGCCTCGACGCCCGGTACGACCCGTCGCACCCGGGTCACCAGTCGGGGTGCTGACCCACCAGGCGGACGGTGGCGTCCTGGTCGGGGTCCACGTCGACCTCGCCGACGACCCAGGACCGGATCCCGAAGCCGTCGAGCAGGGACAACGAGGCATCGATCGAGACGGGGTCGCACACGGCGACCATGCCCACCCCGCAGTTGAGGGTGGCCTCGAGATCGGGCTGCGAGACACCTCCGACCTGCCGGACGACGTCGAAGATCGGGGCAGGGTTCCAGGTGCCGCGCTCGAGGGTAGCGCGCAGCTCGGCCGGCATCACCCGCGCCAGGTTGGCAGCCAGGCCGCCGCCGGTCACGTGCGACATCGCGTGCACCTCGGTCGACGCCGCCAGCGCCAGGCACGCCTTGGCGTAGATCCGCGTCGGCTCGAGCAGCTCCTCGCCCAGGGTGCGCCCGAGCTCGGGGACCTCACGGTCCAGGGCCCAGCCGGCCTTCTCCAGCAGGACGTGTCGCACCAGCGAGTAGCCGTTGGAGTGCAGGCCGGAGGCCGCCATCGCGATCACGGCGTCCCCCGGACGCACACGACCGGGCCCGAGGAGCTTGTCGGCCTCCACCACCCCTGTCGTGGCGCCCGCCACGTCGTACTCGTCGGGAGCCAGCAGCCCGGGGTGCTCGGCCGTCTCGCCTCCGATGAGGGCACAGCCGGCCTCCAGGCACGCCTCCGCGATGCCCTTGACGATCGCGGCGATCCGCTCCGGGACCACCCGCCCGGTGGCGATGTAGTCGGTCATGAAGAGCGGTTCGGCACCGCAGACGACCAGGTCGTCGACGACCATGCCCACGAGGTCGAACCCGATCGTGTCGTGCACGTCCATCGCCTGGGCGATCGCGACCTTGGTGCCGACACCGTCGGTCGAGGTGGCCAGCAACGGTCGCGTGTAGCGGGTCAGTGCCGAGGCGTCGAAGAGGCCGGCGAAGCCGCCGAGCCCCCCGATCATCTCGGGCCGGCGCGCCTTGTCGACCCAGACCTTCATCAGCTCGATCGCCGTGTCGGCGGCCTCGATGTTGACGCCGGCATCGGCGTACGACGTCGACGAGCCCTCGCCCGGACCCGAGGGGTCGGCGGGGTCGGTGGACGGTGCGACCGGCGGCTGAGCCATGAGCTCCCCTTACGGGTTGTTGAGGACGGGCAGCGCCTTGCCCAGCGTGGGCGTGGACAGGGAGGTCTCGAGCAGATGCTTGCCGAGCTGGCTCTCGGGAGGCAGCGGGATCGGGTACTCGCCCGTGAAGCACGCCTTGCACAGGTTGTCGGCCGGCTGCCCGGTGGCCTGGACCATCCCGTCGAGCGAGATGTAGCCGAGGCTGTCGGCGCCCACGCTCGCAGCGATCTCGTCGGCGTCCAGCCCGTTGGCGATCAGCTCGGCGCGGGTCGCGAAGTCGATGCCGTAGAAGCACGGCCACTTCACCGGCGGGCTGGAGATCCGCACGTGCACCTCGCGTGCCCCGGCCTCCCGCAGCATCCGCACCTGGGCGCGCTGGGTGTTGCCGCGCACGATCGAGTCGTCGACGACCACGATCCGCTTGCCCCGGATCATGTGCTCGAGGGCATTGAGCTTGAGCCGGATCCCGAGCTGGCGCAGGGTCTGGCTGGGCTGGATGAAAGTGCGCCCGACGTAGGCGTTCTTGACGAACCCCTGCCCGAACGGGATGCCGCTCTCCTCGGCGTACCCGGAGGCCGCGGGGGTGCCCGACTCGGGCACCGGCATCACCAGGTCGGCCTCGACGGGGTACTGGCGGGCGAGCTCGCGGCCCATCTCGACCCGGGCCTCGTGCACGCTGCGCCCGGCGATGCGGGCGTCAGGTCGCGCCAGGTAGACGTACTCGAAGACGCATCCCTTCGGCGCGGGCTCGGCGAAGGTGTGCGAGCGCAGGCCCTGGTCGTCGATCACGATCATCTCGCCGGGCTCGACCTCACGGATCACGCTGGCCCCGATGGTGGCGAGCGCGGCGTCCTCGCTCGCCACGACCCAGCCCCGGTCGAGTCGACCGAGCACGAGCGGCCGGATGCCCTGCGCGTCGCGAGCCGCGTAGAGCGTGTTCTCGTTCATCCAGACCAGCGAGAAGGCCCCCGCGATCATCGGGAGCACCTCCAGGGCCCGCTGCTCGAGCGAGCTGTCGGGGTGGTGGGCCAGCAGGGCGGTCAGCAGACCGGTGTCGTTGGTGGAGGTCTCCAGAGCCCGGGCATGGATGTCGAGCTCTCCGGAGTCGCTCGGCAGGTCGCGGACCGCGTCGGCGAGCTCGTGGGTGTTGATCAGGTTGCCGTTGTGCCCCAGGGCGATCGAGCCGTCGGCGGTGGGCCGGAAGGCCGGTTGGGCGTTCTCCCACGTGCTGGCCCCGGTCGTGGAGTAGCGGCAGTGCCCGATGGCCAGGTGACCCTTGAGGGAGTTGAGATTGGTCTCGTCGAAGACCTGCGAGACCAACCCCATGTCGCGGTAGACCAGGATCTGGCGGCCGTTGCTGACCGCGATGCCGGCCGACTCCTGGCCGCGGTGCTGCAGGGCGTACAGCCCGAAGTAGGTGAGCTTGGCGACGTCCTCGCCGGGGGCCCACACCCCGAACACGCCGCAGGCGTCCTGAGGGCCCTGGTCGTGGGGGTCGAGGGCGGCGGTGAGTCGTCCGTCGCCGCCGAGCCGTTGTCCGCGGCTGCTCAGGTAGGGCACAGTGAGGAGTCTAGGAGATCGGGCGCTTGACTCTGTCATCCCCAGGCAGTGAGGTCGCCCGCACTGACGAAGGTACCGACCGTGAGCGCCGAGGCACCGTCCGAGCACCCGCCGCGTTTCGACGCCGCGCAGTGGTGCGACGCGTCCTCACGGGAGTCCCTGCAGCTGATCGCGGCCTCGGTCGCCCAGATGGTGGGCTTCGAGGTGGCGGTGATCAGCGCGGTCCAGGGCGACCACCTCGTCTCCGTGGCCATCGAGGGCAACGACGACGTCCGCGCCACCCTGGACGGGATGCTCACCCCGATGTCGACCATCCACCAGGACCTGGCGGTCGCCGACGACTGGGGTCGCTTCAAGTTCGTGCCGCACGAGCGCGCCGTGGCCGACGACGGCTTCCGCTGGGTGCCCGACATCGAGCCGGGAACCGAGGCCGACTCCTGGCACCCGCTGGATGCACTGCTCGCGCCGCTCTACGACGCGGACGGCGAGGTGCGTGGCTTGCTCTCGATCGACCTCCCCATCAGTGGGCGACGCCCGGACGAGGCTCAGCTGGGTCTCCTGGAGCGCTACGCGACCCAGGCCGAGCGCGCCGTCCTGAACGCCATCGAGCGCGACGCCCTCGCCCAGCGCCTGCGGTTGGCCGAGGTCGCACGCCAGGTCGTGCGCTTCGCCGTCGCCCAGACGGACATCGAGGCCGCGCTCGACGAGTGCCGCCCGTCGCTGCTCGAGGGTTATCGTGCCGACGACCTCACGATCCGCACCTATCCCGACGACAGCGACGACAGCGACGACGGCGGCGACGGCGGCGACAGCGGCGGTACGCCGTCCATCGCCGTGACCGATCGGGTGCGGGAGCTGGTCCGCACGCTCGCCCACACCTGCTGGGACCAACAGCGCGCCGGGGTGCTCACCGACCAGTGGTTCGACTCGACCCTGATCGGCGACGCCGCTGCTCGGACGTTGTCCAAGGTGGTCGTCGGCCTCGGCTACACCTCGGCCATGATCGTGCCCATCGGAGTGGGACAGCGCTGCCTGGGGCACGTCATCCTCTTCCGCACCGACAGCCTGGTGCCGTGGACCCGTGACGAGCGCGACGGCGCTCTCGACGTCGCCCGCGACATCGGGCATGCCGTTCTCGCCTCGCGCAACCTGGCCCGCGAGCAGCGTCTGGTCTCCGAGCTGCGCGAGCTGGACAGCTACAAGACCCAGCTTCTCTCCACCGTGTCCCACGAGCTGAAGAATCCGCTGGGGGCCATCGCCGGTCACCTCGAGCTGGTGAGCGCGACCCCCGACCTCTCCGAGGACACCCAGTTCTCCGTCAGCGCGATGGCCCGCGCCACCGCTCGCGTCTCCCGGGTCGTGGACGACCTGCTCATCCTGGCCCAGCTCGAGGACCCCGACACCCGCGAGCCCGCCCAGGCCCTGGACCTTCGCCCGGCGCTGACCTCGGCCCTCGAGAGTGCCCGCTTCGCCGCGGAGCGCCGCCAGCTGGTCCTGGACCTGGACGCCCCCGACGGTCCGCTGCCCGTGTGCGGTGACGAGGAGGGCCTCGAGCGGGTCTTCTCCAACCTGGTGGGCAACGCCGCGAAGTACACGCCCCGCAGCGGCACCGTGAGGTTGGCGGTGCGCTACCTCGACGACGAGGTGGAGATCTCCGTGGCCGACCAGGGCATCGGCATCTCGGCCGAGGACCAGAAGCGACTGTTCACCGAGTTCTTCCGCTCGACGAACCCGGTGGCACTGGCCGAGCCCGGCACCGGGCTCGGCCTGGCCATCTCCTCGCGGATCGTGTCCGGGCACGGAGGTCGCATCGAAGTGGACTCGACGCTGGGCGAGGGCAGCACCTTCCGCGTGTACCTGCCCGTGCCCGGCCCGTGACCCGTCACTGAGGAGCGCCGGTCAGCGCATGTTGCGCGCGCCCTCCTCGACGGCCTCGCGGATCCGGGCGTAGGTGCCGCAACGACAGATGTTGCGGATCTCGTCGAGGTCGGACTCGCGCAGCTGGCGGCCCTCACGGCGTACCTTCTTGACCGTCGCGACCGCCGCCATGATCTGACCGGGCTGGCAGTAGCCGCACTGCGGCACATCTCGGTCGATCCAGGCCTGCTGCATCGGGTGGAGCTGCTTGCCGACCGTGTCGGGCAGCCCCTCGATGGTGGTGACCCGGTCCTTCTTCTTCAGGTCACCGACCTTGACCGAGCACGGATTGAACGCCTTGCCGTTGATGTGCGACGTGCACGCCTTGCACACGTTGATCCCGCAGCCGTACTTGGGGCCGGTGACCCCGAGCAGGTCGCGCAGGACCCAGAGGACGCGGACGTCGTCGTTCACGTTCACCGTGACGGGCTTGCCGTTGAGGATGAAGGTCTGCTTGGGCATCTGTCTTCTCCTTCGTCCCTCAGTAGGTGAACTTGAGGCCGTTGGTGGGTGACTTCGGCACGGGCGGCACGAACGTCTTGGGCTTGAACGAGATCTCCCCGTGGTTGATCGGGAAGGCCGTGGGCACCTTGCCGACAGCGCGCGCGTAGGCGCACGCCACGGCTGCTGCCGAGGCGGGCACGCCGGCCTCGCCGGCTCCACCGGGTTGGTCGACCCCCGGGTCCATGATGTGCACGTCGATCTTGCGGGGGACATTCCACTGGCGGGTGTAGAAGTAGTTGTCCCAGCTCGCCTCCAGGAACTTGCCGTTGCGCAGGTGGCAGCTGCTCGTGAGGGTCAGCGCCAGACCGTCCATGAAGCCGCCCTGCATCTGCGCCTCGAGGCCGCGCGGGTTGATGACCAGGCCGGCGTCGACGGCCATCACGACCTTGGTGACCCGCGGACCGGTGACGGCGTTGCGGATCTTGCGGTTGACGGTGCTGGGGCGGGTGTCGATCTCCACCAGCACGGCGGTGGCGCCCTTGTACTCCTTGTGCACCGCGATGCCCTGCGCGCGATGCGCGGGCATCTTGCGACCCCAGTTGCCCTCCTTGGCGACCTTCTCCAGGCAGGCCCGGGTGCGGTCGTCCTTGATGAACTTGAGCCGGAACTCCAGCGGGTCCATCTTCATCTTCTTGGCCATCATGTCGATGACCAGCTCACTGGCGACCGCGGTGTCCGGCGAGTAGATGTTGCGCATGCTGCCGGTGTTGAACCGGTCGTCGGTCTCGTTGAGCAGCTGGGTGACCGCCCCGAAGTTGTAGGGCAGCTCCTGGGTGAGGGTGAAGATCGTCTCGGAGAAGCCGAGGCCGCCCAACGCCTTGCCCACGTCCGTGGGCGCCTCGTCGATGGTCGAGGTGATGATCTCGCCCAGGCCGTGGCTGAAGTCGGTGACGACGCTGGTGTTGCGCTGCTCGAAGCTGAGCACCTCGTTGCCGAGCATCGTGGCGCGCACGCGCGACGTGCACATCGGGTGCAGGCGTCCCTGGCGCGGCTCGTCGGCACGGTGCCACATGAGACGCACCGGCTTCTTCATCTTCTTCGAGATCTTCGCGGCCTCGATGGCAGCGTCGCTGAAGAGCTTGTGGCCGAAGGAGCCGCCGCTGGTGATGACGTTGACCTTGACCTGGTCCTGGCGCAGCCCGATCGCCGCAGCGATGTTCTGCTGAGCCAGGATCGGTACCTTGAGGCCGGCCCAGATCTCGGCGGAGTCCTCGCGCACGTCGGCGATGGCGCAGTTGGGCTCGAGCGCCGCGCTGCTGCGGAAGGCGAAGGCGAAGTCGGCGTCGATCTGGTCGGCGAGGATCGGCACGTTGGGCACGACCATCGGGAGCTCGGCACGGCGCAGGCCGGCGAGGATGGTCTGGTCGGACTCGCCCTCGGCACTGCCCTTGTTCCACACGACCTTCATCTCGCGGATCGCGTCGATGCACTGGCCGAAGGTCCGCGCGCGCACAGCGATCCCGGTGTCCACCTTCACGACGTCCTTGACGCCCGGCATCCGCTTGATCTTCTTGCGGTTCTTGAGCCGGCGCGGGGTGCCGTTGAGGGTGGGGGCACGGCAGACCATCGTCGGCAGCGCGCCCTTGACGTCGAGGTCCATCGAGAAGTCCTTCTGACCGGTGACCGCGGCCAGCGCGTCGTCCCGGTTGTGCGGCCGCCCCACGACCTTGCGGTCGGCGGCCTCCTTGAGCGCCACCTCGACCTGCTTGGTCTCCGGGCTGGCGGCCTTCTCGGCGAGCTCGCCGTAGCCGATCGTGGTGCCGTTCGGCGCCTCGACGAGTCCGTCGTAGGTCCGCAGTCGCGCCACGGCGTAGCCGAGCTCGATGGCCGCGGCGTCGAGCAGGGCGTTGCGCGCGATCGCGGCGGCGACCCGGATCGGTGTGTACGTCGACACGGTGGTGTTGGAGCCGCCGGTGAGCTGGTTGAACACCAGCTCGGGACGAGCGGGGGCCAGGGTGACCTTGACCTTGGAGACGGGCAGGTCGAGCTCGTCGGCGAGGATCATCGCCGTCGAGGTCGTGATGCCCTGGCCGACCTCGGCGCGCGGGATCGCGAACGAGGCGGTGCCGTCCTTGTTGATGCTCACCGAGATCAGGGCCGAGGTCGGCAGCGCCGCGTCGGTCTGGAGGTCCTCGAGGTCGTAGAGCTCGGGCACCTGCGGCAGCGACGGCACGACGGCGTCGGAGCGCGCCGGAGCGGCGAACTCCGCGGCGGCGACCAGCGTCGTCCCGCCGATCACGTAGCCGAGGAAGCTGCGGCGTCCCAGTCCTGAGCCAGCGGCCCCGGCCGTGCTGCTCGGGTTGTGCATGTTGCCTGCGTCCGTCGCCGTCTCTGCGATCGACATCTCGACACCCCACGATCCGTCCACGCCCCGGAGTGGACCCCGGCGTCGGTGCGCAGACTCCTCCACTGTGTCACCCATCACAACCCGGCACCATGCCCTGGTTGCTCACCGTCATCGGTCAAAGAGTGTGCAATCCGCACAGACATCAGTGCTGACGAGTGGTCGGCTCTCAGCGCGCGAGACGCAGGCGCCAGGCGCGCAGGGCCAGGTCGAGGTCGACCGGCACGGCGTCGTCGCTCAGCCGGTGCCCGGTGACCTCGGTGAACCGGTGCAACCGGTTGGCGACGGTGTTGCGGTGGCAGTGCACGACGGCGGCGGTGCGCGTCGCCGAGCCACCGCTGGCCACCCAGGCGACGAGGGTGTCGATGAGCGCGCGCGACTCCCCCGGCACCAGCGCGAGCACCGGGCCGAGCCACCGCTCGACCAGACGGGAGGCCACTTCCGGCGAACCGAGCAGCAGCGCCTCCGGCAGCCGGTCGTCGAACCGGGCCAGCCCCGCGCCCTTGCCCTGAGCCCGCAGGGCCAACGACGCCTGGACGTAGCCGTGCTCGACGGCGCTGAGGCCGGGGACCACCGAGGAGACCCCGAGCGCGCCATCGGTCTCGGAGCTGAGCCGTTCCAGCGCGTGCAGCGCCTCCGCGGGCGAATCGTCGCGCAGCGCGACCAGCCCCACCACGTCGGCCGTACGGCGTACCCAGGCGCTGGCGTGCAGGCCCAGGGCCTGCTCGGCCAGGCGCAGCCGGAGCTCGGTGGCCACGACGACGAGCAGGTCCGCGTCGGCGGGCAGGTCCAGGAGCAGCGCGGCCTCGCGCGCGAACCCGGGCTCCCGGGCGCGCCCGCCGAGGACGCCCTCCCAGAGCTCGGCGCGCTGCTGCTCGTCGGCCCGGACGAGGGTGAGCTCCTGGTGGTGGTAGGCGGTGGCGACCTGGGCGGACGTCGCGTCGACGACCTCCCACAGCCGGGTGCCGATCTCGCGCACGGCCAGGGCATCGAGCGCGGTGTCGCCCACCTCGACCAGGTCGTCCCAGATCAGGCGTCCGCCCATCCGGTAGGAGCGCAGCACGTCGTCCAGCGGCAGGCCCTGCTCGGCCCGGCGGCGGCCGGTCTCCCGAGCAGCGCCGTAGACCGGGTCGTCCTCGTCCGGCAGGCCCTCCTGGGCGACGGCGGCGCGCAGGATCTCCAGCACGCGGTCGATGTTGTCGTGGCAGGAGCGCCGCAGGTCGTCGTGCGTGACGGTCGAGCTGGCGGCGTAGTTGGCGTTGACGCGGACGATCGTCTCGACCAGCCGGTCGGTGATCGCATCGACTCGCTCGGACCGGTGCTGGTCGAGGAACGCGATCGTCGCGTCGTGGACGGCGGTCACGTGGTGGTGGTGGTGGTGGCTCGGCGGGGCGACACGGTCGGCGGCGTCAGGCGCCGAGGTTGCGCAGCAGGAAGGACTCCGCGAGCACGACCTTGGTGAACTCCCCCAGGTGGAGCCCCTCGTTTGCACCGTGGGCCCGGGTGTCGGGGTCCTCGACACCGGTGACCAGCACGCTGGCCTCGGGGAAGGCCTCGAGGAACTCCGCGATGAAGGGGATCGAGCCACCCACGCCCATGTCGACCGGCTCCGTGCCGTCCCAGGCCTCGGCGAAGGCGGCGCGAGCGGCGTCGTACGCGGGTCCGTCGGCCTCGATCTGGGTCGCCTCCCCCGTGTCGGTGGTGGTGGCGGTGAGCTGAGCGCCCCAGGGCACGTGAGCCTCGAGGTGCCGGTGCAACGCCGCCTCGGCGCTCGCGGTGGTGTCGCCGGGGGCGATCCGCATGCTGATCCGCGCCCGGGCCGCGGGCACGAGGGTATTGGAGGCCCCCTCGACCTTGGGGGCGTCGAGGCCGGTGATGCTCAGGGACGGCTTGGTCCACAGGCGCTCGACCACCGAGCCGCTGCCGATCCAGTGCGTCTCCGCACGGGCACCGGACTCGGCGCGCAGCCGCTCCTCGGGGTAGACGACGTCGGCGGCGGGTCCACTGTGCAGTCCCTCGACGGCGACGTTGCCCTCGTCGTCGTGCAGCGTGGCGATCAGACGGCTCAGCGCCATCAACGCGTCCGGGACCAGGCCGCCCCACATGCCCGAGTGCACGGCGTGGGTCAGGGTGCGCACCTCGACGTCGACGCGGACCAGGCCGCGCAGGCTCGTGGTCAGGGCCGGCACCCCGATGTCCCAGTTGCCGGAGTCGGCGATCACGATGACGTCGGCGCGCAGCGCCTCCTGGTGCTCCTTCAGCAACGCCGGGAGCGTCTCGGAACCGACCTCCTCCTCGCCCTCGATGAACATCGTGACGTTGACGGGGAGGTCGTCGCCGAAGACCCGCAGCGCACCGAGATGGGCGGCGATGCCGGCCTTGTCGTCGGCGGCACCGCGGGCGAAGAGCCGACGTCCGCTCGAGGAGTCGCGCTCGGTGGGCTCGAACGGCGCGGAGTCCCAGTCGGCGTGGTCGTTCTCCGGTTGGACGTCGTGGTGGGCGTAGAGCAGCACCGTGGGGGCACCCTCGGGGCCGGGCTTGTGCGCGATCACGGCGGGGGCGCCGCCGTCCGCGCTGACGATGTCGACGCGGGCGAACCTCTCGGCGCGGAAGAGCTCAGCCACGGCCTCGGCGCTGCGCTGCACCTCGGAGGCGCGCGCCGGGTCGGCGCTCACAGACTCGATCCGGACCAGGTCCTCGAGGTCGCGACGGATGCCCGGCAGGAGGTCGGCCACCGTGCTGCGGATCTCGTCGCTCGTCTTCGTCTTCGCACTCATGTCTCGCAACCTATCCGGTGGGCGACAGGGCACCGGCCGGGGTCATCGGGGACGACGTGGTGCGTGCCTCCGTGGCCCGGCCACGTCGTCGGCGACTATCCCGGCTGGTGCAGGGGGAGGTACGGCGTCAGGTCGGTGCGCTCGCCCGACGCGCTCACCCGACCAACCTCCACGGCGTCGGCCCACTGGAGCTGGCCGCCGGCCAGGTCCACCCAGGTGAGGGCGTCCATCTCGACCACCGCCGGTGGGGTGCCGCGGGTGTGCCGCACGCCGGGGATGACCTGCACGGCGGCGTACGGCGGGACGCGCACCTCCACCGAGGCGCCGGGGGCGCGGGACTCCAGGACCGCGAGGAAGTGCTTGACCAGCAGCCTCAGGTCCGCGCGGTCGGCTTCCGCACCGGCGGACGCGACACGTGTCAGGGCCTCGCCCACAGCGGTCGGATCGGCAAGGCGCAGGCGGGCGGGCACGAGGGCGAGGCTACGCCGTCCCCGGTGCGAGCGGGGTGTAGACAGGGGCCATGGACCCACACGCCTCCGGCCGCGCCGCCCGCCAGCTCGAGACCCTGCACGCCATGTGCTACTTCGCCCCCGAGGTCGACGGCGAGCTGGCCGACCTCGGGATCCGCAAGGGCCGCGGCACCTACTTCGCCGGTCGCTCGGCGCCGATGGGCAGGGTCGGCGCGGGCCCGGTCGCCGCGACCTTCTTCGTGTTCAACCCGGCACTGGTGGCCAAGCTGGTCCCGGCCTGCTGGGAGGCGGCCTCCCCCGAGGACGCCTACGCGGCCCGCGTGCGCGGCGTCGACGCGGCGTACCGCCGCCTCCTGGGCGAGGAGGTGCTCGCCGATCCCGGGATCCGCGAGGCTGCCGAGCTGCTGCGCGGCGCCGTCGGCGCGTGCGACCCTGCCGGGCGCCCGCTGTACGCCGCCCACGCCGACCTCGACTGGCCCGAGGTCCCCCACCTCGCACTGTGGCACGGCCTGACGTTGCTGCGGGAGTACCGCGGCGACGGGCACATCGCAGCACTTCTCTCGGCCGGCCTCACCGGGATCGAGGCGCTGGTCTCGCACACCGCGACCGGGACCGGCTTCACCGTCGGCGCCGCACAGCTCACCCGGGCGTGGTCGTCGGAGGAGTGGGCGGCCGCGTCCGCGTCGTTGGCCGAGCGGGGTCTGCTGGACGCCCAGGAGGAGACCCTGACTGCCGACGGCCAGGCGCTGCGCACCTCCATCGAGGCGGCCACCGACGAGATGGCCGCCGCCCCCTGGGACGTCCTCGGGGAGACCGGCACCCGGCGCCTCAAGGAGGTCGGGATGCCGTTGGTCAAGGGCATGCTGGCCGGCGGGATCTTCCCGGACGGCGTCTTCGCCTGAGAGCTGCCGGTCGCGGCGTCAGTCCCGCCTCGCGTCGGCAGGCGGTTCCTCCTCGATGGCATCGAGGGCCGAGCGTGTCCTCGCCGCTTGATCTCGAAGCACCGCGGCGAGCAGCGCGAGCCCACCGGTCTCGGCCTGCGGCCGCGCCCAGAAGGCCGCCCACGTCGTGTGCCCGTCGGTGACCCGGCGCCCCAGCGAGCGCCACTCCAGTGGCGCCCCCTCTTCGCTGGTCAGCTCGACCAGACGCGCCACCACGTCGGGGTCCAGCCCGTCCTCGGTGGCGCCTGTCTCGTCCTCGGCGAACTGGGCGGCCAGCTCCTCGATGCGAGCCATGGCCACCTCGAGACGCGTCGTCGCACCGGCGCGGCGGAGCTGGCCGAGCACGTCAGCGGTGGTCGGGACGTCCTGCGGAGGCGGCGCAGAGGCGTCGTAGGAGCCGTTCACGCCGTCATCGGCGGGGTCGACTCGGGCCCACCCAGGACCGGGGGCAGGCCTGGTGCCATCAGCGTCTCCCCGTCGTCGAGATCGACGAGGCCGTCGGACTGCGCCTCGTCCTCCCCGTCGTCGCCGAGCTCCTCCGGGTACTCGTCCTCGAGGTCGTCGAGCTCCTCCTCGAGAGCACCTTGCGACCCGCCGTCGGACCCGAAGTCGTAGGTGATGTCGCCCAGCCTGGTCTCGACCGTCTGCGGCCCCGTCGGGGGGAGCCCGCCGAGGCCGCCACTCGCGGCGGCCTCGGGCAGCTCCGAGATGATCGTGGCCATCTCCTCGAAGGCCTTGAGCTGGGCAGCCTTCTCCTCAGCCCAGTCCTCGATCGCGGACTTCAGCTCGAAGCAGGACTCGATGATCTCCTTGGCGAGCATGATGTCGTCCCAGATGTCGGTGATCGCACCCAGACCGTGCGCGACCAGGTCCTTGACGAACAACGCCCAGCCGAAGAACCCGAGGAGTCGGCTCGCGATCCGCCGGGAGACGCGGAGCAGGATCTTGGCCATCGTGACCAGGGCGTTCTCGACGGCGACGGCGATCTTCTCGGAGACCAGTGCGATGGCGTTGAAGACTGCCGATCCAGCGCCGATCAGCTCCCCCACCGCCCGCGTGACGAGGTGGTAGAGCTCGAGGTGGACGACCAGCGAGGCGCCGACGCCACCACCCATGGCCGCCAGCGACGTGCCGGAGACAGCACTGAAGTTGCCCGACCAGACCGTCATGGCGTCCTCGACCTTGCCGCAGGCCGAGGCATTGCCCTGGATCTTGAGGTAGTTGCCCGAGAGCGGGTAGACGACGTACTCGTCGAGACTCTTGGACGTGAGGGGCTCGATGTGGACGACTCCGACGGAGTTGATCTTGGAGATCCCGTCGTTGATCCCGTCGCGCAGGGCGTCGAAGCTGTCGGTGATCGCCTCCCACTGGTGGTTGTGCTCGATGGTCTTCTCCCCGTCGCCGGGAGCGGACAGCTTGGTCGCGGGGTCGTCGAGAGGAAAGGCCTCGATGTCGATGTCGACGCCGGTCGGCGGACCCATCTGCACCTGCGTCGCCGTGGGCGCGTCCCCCATCAGGCGCCTGCCGAAGTCGATGCTGACCCTGTTGTCCGCGGCGTCGACCTGGCGGGCCGAGGTCACCATCGCATCGACGGTCCCGCTCCAGCGCTCCTCGAAGACACCCCGGACATCGCTGAAGACCCCGCCGACCTTGACCAGCTGGTCGGCGATCGGCCGCAGGACGCAGTAGTCGTAGTCGAAACCGGCCGTGCTGCACACCTCGGTGGCGAAGTAGTGATCGATCTCGACGCTCTGCTGCTGGATCGCGTTCATCGACGCGAAGAGATTGTCGAGGTTGCCCCAGCTGATGGTCAGGTCGCCTGCCATGCCGTACTCCGTCCGTGTGAGGCGAGCGCTGCCGTGGGTGTGCAGCGCTCGACGGTGGTGCGCCCGTGCGTGGTGACTGCTGATGCGCCCCCTACCCGCGATCGACCCTGGCTACGCCTCGGCCCCGAAGATCGAGCCCCGACGGATCCTGCGGCCGCGGTGGCCCCCGCAGGAGAACCGTCAGCCCGCGTAGGCGGAGGCCACGGCCTCAGCACCCCGGAGCAGCTGCTGCGTGGTCACCGTGGCGGTGCTCGAGGCAGCATCGTTGGCGTCGACCGAGAGCTTCAGCCCGTCGACGAGGAGCACGATCCGCACGGTGTCTGTGTCCGCGACGGTCCCCTGGACGAGCCAGGCGGGCGTGTCGCCGACCGAGATCTCGCGCCGCGTCAGTCCACGGATCTCGGCCTCCTCCCCGACATCGGCAAACGACGACGTGTCCTCGGTGAGGTCCCACTGGATGGTCATCCCCCGCTCGTCGAAGCCCGTGCGGCACTCCGTGAAGGCCCCCTCGGAGACCGGACCGAGGATGGCCTGATCGACGCCGGTGGCCTCGGTCAGCGCCTCGTCGGTGACCTGCTCGCACGGGCCGGACCCCGAGGGAGTGTCGGTGGACTCCGGCGTGGGGCTCGCGGAGGGCACGGGAGCCGTCTCGTCGGACCCGTCGTCGGAACAGCCCGCCGCCATCGCGCACAACAGCACGAGGGACACCAGTCCGAACCCGGATCGCGACATGCCAGGACTATAGGCGCCGCGCCCATGACCCGACCCCCGGACGGCACTACGCTCGGCGGGTGAGCACGCCGGCGCCCCTCGATCGCCTGCAGCCGCGCCCGGTCCTGGACACCGTCCAGCGCCTCGAGGAGAGGATCGCGGCCCGCTTCCCCGAGCGAGGCCTGCGCCGGGTGGCCGTGGAGCTGGCCGGCCTCGTCGCCGTCGTCGAGTCCTCCTCGGCCGACCTCAACGGACGCGTACGGCGAGCACGCATCGCGTCGCGCGGGCTCGTGCTCGTGGTGGTCATCGGCACTCTCGTAGCCCTGACGCTCGGGGCTCGCGACGTCATCAGCGACCAGGCGCCCGACACCAGCCTGGAGTGGCTCCCGCTGATCGAGACCGCGGTCAACGACCTGATCTTCGCCGGGCTGGCGGTCTTCTTCCTCTACTCCCTGCCCGAGCGCCTCCAGCGCGGCGACGTGCTCTCACTGCTGCACCGCCTCCGGTCACTGGCCCACATCATCGACATGCACCAGCTGACCAAGGACCCCGAGCGGCTGCGCCCCGGCTTCCAGCGGACGTCGGCCAGCGCCGACCCCGACCTGACCCGCGACCAGATGGAGCACTACCTCAACTACTGCTCGGAGATGCTGAGCCTCGTCGCCAAGGCCGCAGCCCTGTGCGCCGAGGAGTCCCGCGACGCCGTGGTCCTCGACACCGTGAGCACGGTGGAGTCCCTGACCTCGGAGCTGTCCCGGGAGATCTGGCAGAAGATCTCCTTGCTGCCCGACACCTGACCTCCCGCGACCGAGCGGTCCCCCGCGGGTCCCGCTCCGGTCGCGCTCAGCCGATCGTGTCCAGGATCCCCAGGGTCCGCGCCCAGGCCTCGGAGTCGGCATCGATCAGCGTGAAGTGGTCGCCGCCCTCGATCGTGACCAGCTCCGCGCTCGCCCCGGCGGCGGTGGCGGCTGCGACGTACCGCTCGGACTGGCTGATCGGGACGTTGCCGTCCTCGGTCCCGTGGACGCACCACAGCGGCTGGTCGAGCGGCACCTGCTGCATCGGGTCGAGCGGCGCGTCGGCGGGGCCAGGCGTGTGACCGAGGAAGGTGGAGACGGCACCGCCGCCGAGTCCCGCCGCATCGCCGGCGACGAGGTCGAGCACCCCGGCCTGTGAGATGACGTGCGTGACGTCGACACCGTCCTCCCACTGCGCGAAACGCCCGCGTGAGGCCGCCCAGGCCGCGAGGTGCCCGCCGGCAGAGTGACCGAGGGTGACGACGGTGGAGGTGTCCAGGTCGAGGTCGGCGAGCTTGTCGATGCCGGCGGCGACGTCGTCGAACGTGGTGGGGTCACCACCGCCGTTGCCGATCCGGCGGTACTCGAGGTTCCACGCCGCCCAGCCTTGAGCAGCCAGGCTCGCGGCGAGCGGGGTGCCGAGGGTGTAGTCGTACTGGCTGAGCCAGAAGCCGCCGTGGATCACCACGACGACGCCACGGGCCTGGCCCTCGGGGAGGTGGAGCTCGCCGAACTGGCTGGGGTCGTCGCCGTAGGCGATCCGCTCGACGGGGTCGGTGCTCGCACCGGTCACGGGTGACTCCTGGACTGACGGGGACGGGTCGGACGAGCCCGTGCAGGCGCTCACGGTGAGGCCGGCCAGTGCGACGGCGGGCAGTCCGAGGAGCGTACGGCGTGCGATCACGGCGAGTGGTTCGCACCCGACGGTCGTCCGGATGTCTCAGCGCTCGCCAAGGGTGTGTGGCACGACGTCGACCGCACCGCGCCTCGAGCATCCGGGTGACGAAAGCCGCGCGGCCATCCGTCGCCTGCCAGGCAGAGATCCTGCCCGCGGCCTGGCCACGGCGCTCACGATCGATACCGGCTTTCCCTTGTATTCGAACACATGTTCCCCTAGAATCGACACCATGGCCATCCACCTTGCAGACGACGCCCCCACCCCGGGCGACCTGCTGGGCCGGCTCGCCTTCGCCCGCAAGGTCGCCGACGAGGCGGAGTGCGAGATCCTCGAGCTCGCCGTCGCCTGGGCGCACGCCCACCCCGATCTCGACGCTGACGGGGTCGAGAAGCCCTGGGCCGTGCGTGGCCCGGCGCCGGTCTGGCAGCCCGGCGAGTACGATGCCTCGGTCGCGGCCTCCGGCGACGAGGAGGTCGTCGAGTGGTGCGGGATCCCGGGCCTGGCCTGGGACGCACCGGCCGCGTTCGCCGCAGCGAACGCGATGACCACGACCGCGGGGAAGTCGCTGATCCGCGACGCCCTGGTCCTCAAGCACCGCCTTCCCCAGGTGTGGGCTCGCGTGCTCGCCGGCGAGGTGCAGGCCTGGCGGGCCCGACGGATCGCGCAGAGCGTGCTCGGCGCCCACGCCGACGTCGTCCAGGACCTCGACACGCGCATCGCACCGATCGCCGACACCGTCGGGACCGTCACGCTCGACCGGACGATCGACGACATCATGCTGCGCCTGCACGCCGAGGAACGCGAGATCAAGCAGCTCGAGGACCTCGACGCCCGCTACGTCAACCTCGTCGAAGGCTCGATCAACGACACCGGGATCGCCGACCTGATGGCGCGTGGGGACTGGAAGGACCTGCACGACCTCGACCGGACCCTGTCAGCGATCGCCGCGTGCCTCAAGGAGCAGGGCTGCACCGAGTCGCTGGACGTGCGGCGGTCCATGGCCTTGGGGATCCTCGCCGATCCCGAGCAGGCGCACGCGATGCTCACCGGCGCCGACGCCCCGGCCCCTGCGCGCAAGCAGATCGTGGTCCACCTCCACCTGTCCGAGGCTGCCCTGGGCGGCAACGAGGTCATCGGGCGCAACACCGCGACCGGCAACCCCATGCTTGCCGAGCAGATCGGCGAGTGGTGCTCGCGCATCGACACCCACGTGACGATCAAGCCCGTCCGCGACCTCAACGACGCCGCCGGCTTCCATGTCGCGGCCTACGAGATCCCCGACCGGCTCCGCGAGACGGTGACCCTGCTCCACCCCACCTGCGTCTACCCCTGGTGCACCACGCCATCGTCACGGTGCGACCTCGACCACATCGTCGCCTACGACCGAGGCGGAGCGACCTCGACCGAGAACCTCGCCCCGTTATGTCGACATCACCATCGCCTCAAGACCCATACCGGTTGGACCTATCGGTCCCTCGACCCCGACGCCCCCTTCATCGCCCCCGGGGCCTACCTCTGGACCGACCCGTACGGCACCAGCTACCTCCGCACCCGCACCGGCACGCAGGTTGTCGCCACCGCGGCGGTCGACGACCCGGCGGCCTGACCTGACGCGCCCGCTGCGCGTCGCGTTTCGGGAGATTCAGGTGACCCTTTCACCGCTATTGACGCGAACCCGGGCGGCCGACCCACGCGTCACGCCAGCGCGAGCGGGAGCGTCTTCATCCAGGTGGAGCGCAGCTCGAGCAGGTTGACGTCGAAGGCCAGGCCGCTGTCCTCTCCACCGGAGATAGCGAGCAGGTCGCCGCCGGTGGTGCCGAGCTCGGTGACGGGCACGCCGTGCTCGGCGGCGAGCTCGATCAAGGCATCGACGTCGTCGTGCGGCACGGTGACCAGGCACCGCGCGGTCGACTCGGAGAAGAGCGCCACGAACGGGTCCTCGACCACCTTGTCGAGCGAGACGCTGACCCCGCACATGTGACGCAGCGACGACTCCACCAACGCCTGGGCGAGACCACCGTCGGACAGGTCGTGGGCGCTGGTGACGAGACCGACGGCGGCGTGCAGCATCTCGGCGAGAGCCCGCTCCGCGCCGAGGTCGACCACCGGCGGCACCCCACCGAGATGGGCGTGCATGACGTGAGCCCACTCCGAGCCGGACAGCTCCTCGCCGGTGTGGCCGAGCAGCACCACGGTCTCGCCGGGGTCGTCGCCCTCGACGGAGCGCCAGCCGGTCGGCGTACGGCGGGTGACGTCGTCGATCACGCCGAGCACCGCGACGACCGGCGTCGGCAGGATCGCGGTCTCACCCGTCTGGTTGTAGAGGCTGACGTTGCCGCCGGTGACCGGGATCCCGAGCTCGAGGCAGGCGTCCTTGAGACCGCGGCAGGCCTCGGCGAACTGCCACATCACGTCGGGGTCCTCGGGCGAGCCGAAGTTGAGGCAGTCGGAGATCGCCAGCGGCACCGCACCGCCGGTGGCGACGTTGCGGTAGGACTCCGCGAGCGCCAGCTGGGCGCCGGCGTAGGGGTCGAGCTTGGCGAAGCGACCGTTGCAGTCGGTGGCGACGGCGACGCCGAGGTTGGTCTCCTCGTCGACACGCACCATCCCGGAGTCCGACGGCTGCGAGAGCACCGTGTTGCCCCGGACGTAGCGGTCGTACTGGTCGGTGATCCAGGACTTGTCGCACAGGTTGGGACTGCCGACCATCGCCAGCAGCGTCGTGCGCAGCTCCTCGGCCGTGCTCGGTCGGGGCAGCTCCTCGGCCGCGTCGGCCTGCAGGGCGTCCTGCCACGAGGGTCGGGCGTAGGGACGCTCGTAGGTGGGTCCGTCGTGCGCCACCGAGCGGGGAGGTACGTCGACCACGCGCTCGCCGTGCCAGTCGATCTCGAGGCGCCCGGTGTCGGTGACCTCGCCGATCACGACCGCCTCGACGTCCCACTTGGCGCAGATGCCCAGGAAGGCGGCGACGTCGTCGGGCTCGACGACGGCCATCATCCGCTCCTGGCTCTCGCTCATCAGGATCTCCTCCGGCGCCAGCGAGGAGTCGCGCAACGGCACGCGGTCGAGCTCGACGTGCATCCCGCCGTCGCCGGCGCTGGCCAGCTCGGAGGTCGCACACGAGAGGCCGGCCCCGCCGAGGTCCTGGATCCCCGCGACGATGCCGGCCGCGAAGAGCTCGAGGGTGCACTCGATGAGGAGCTTCTCCATGAAGGGGTCGCCCACCTGCACGCTCGGGCGCTTGGCCGGCCCGTCCTCGCTGAAGGTCTCGCTCGCCAGCACCGAGACACCGCCGATCCCGTCGCCGCCGGTGCGGGCGCCGTACAGGATGACCTGGTTGCCGGCACCGCTCGCCTTGGCGAGGTGGAGGTCCTCGTGGCGCAGCACCCCGACACACAGGGCGTTGACCAGCGGGTTGCCGAGGTAGGTGGCGTCGAAGACCGCCTCGCCGCCGATGTTGGGCAGGCCGAGCATGTTGCCGTAGCCCCCGACGCCGGCCACGATCCCGGGCAGCACGCGCCGGGTGTCCGGTGCATCCAACGGCCCGAAACGGAGCGGGTCCATGACGGCCACGGGTCGGGCGCCCATGGCGAGGATGTCGCGCACGATGCCGCCCACGCCGGTCGCGGCGCCCTGGTAGGGCTCGACGTACGACGGGTGGTTGTGGCTCTCGACCTTGAACGTGACGGCGTAGCCCTGGCCGATGTCGAGGACGCCGGCGTTCTCGCCGATCCCGGCCAGCATCTTGCCGACGGGCGTGGTCTGGGGTATCTCCCCGAACTGCTTGAGGTGCACCTTGGTGGACTTGTAGGAGCAGTGCTCGCTCCACATCACCGAGTACATCGCGAGCTCGGAGCTGGTCGGACGACGACCGAGGATCGTGCGGATCTCGTCGTACTCGTCGGCCTTCAGGCCCAGGTCGGCCCACGGCTGCTCCCGACCGGGGTCGGTGGCCGCGACGGCGACGGTGTCGAGAGTGGTGGCGGCGCTGGTCTCTGGCACGACGCCAATCTATCGGGCTGCCGTCGCGCCTCGGACGTCGCGTCAGGCGGGGATGAGCAGGCCGTCGGCGACGACCTCGAGCAGCGGTCGCACGGCGCTCGCGTCCAGCGCGGCGTTGTCGGCGACCGTGGCCACGCCACCGACCAGACGACAGATCTGTACGGCGTCCACGTCGACGCGCAGCGCCTTGCGCTCGAGCAGCAGGTCGGCGACGCGCTGGCTCGCGTCGCTGAGCACCCGGCACTTGCTCAGGATCGGGGAGTCGGGGTCTCCCATCGCACAGGTGATCTTGGCCGGGCCACCCTTGTGCAGGCTGATCAGCGCCACGTAGGTCTCGAACCAGTGGAGCAGAAGATCGCGCTCCCCGCCCTCGAAGGCGAGCACGGTGTCGGTGGCCTCGGTGACCCGGTCCACCCAGGTCTGCATGATCGCGTCGACGAGGTTCTCGCGCGCCGGGAAGTGCCGGTAGAGCGTCCCCGCACCGACCCCGGCGCGCTTGGCCACCTCGTCGAGCGAGGCGTCGTACCCCTGCTCGCGGAAGACCTCGCGGGCGCTCTCGATGATCCGATCGCGATTGCGCTTGGCGTCGGCGCGCATGACGGGTCAGCCCTTTCCACTTGCTAAACGGAGACAGTCTCCGTATCGTTCTCAAGAACCGGAGAGCTCCTCCAGTAAAGCCTACGTCGGCCCTCCAGGCCAGAACAGGACCTCCACCCATGCCCGCGACCTCCACCTCGCCCACCTCGTCCACCACCCCCCTCGCGCCCTCCAAGACCACCTCCCCGACCGACCTGCCGCCGAACGCCGCGCGGGCAGCCGCCGGGATCGCGCTGGTCCTGGTCGCCCAGCTCATGCTCATCCTCGACGCGACCGTCGTGAACGTCGCACTGCCGCACATCGACGCGGACCTCGGCTTCGGCCCGGCCTCGCTGTCGTGGGTGCTCAACGGCTACACCCTCGCCTTCGGCGGGCTCCTGCTGCTGGGCGGACGACTGGGTGACGTCTTCGGCCGACGCCGGATGTTCGAGGCGGGCCTGGCCGTCTTCACCCTCGCCTCCCTGGCCGGCGGCCTCGCCCAGTCGCCGGAGATGCTCGTCGGCGCCCGCGCCGCCCAGGGGATCGGAGCAGCCATGGCCGCACCCGGCGTCCTGGCGTTGCTGACCACCTCTGCTCCCGACGCGGCGGCGCGCAACCGCGCCCTGGCGCTCTTCGGCGCGGTGTCGTCCGGCGGCATGTCGATCGGTCTCCTGCTCGGCGGCGTGCTGACCGACCTCGGCTCCTGGCGCTGGACGCTGTTCATCAACGTGCCGATCGGCCTGGTCGTGCTCGCGCTGACCCGCCGCGTCCTCGACGAGACCCCGCGTCGCCCGGGTCGCTTCGACCTCCTGGGCGCGGTCAGCGCCACGGGTGGCGCCGTGGCGATCGTCTACTCCTTGATCAGTGCCCCCGAGCACGGCTGGACCTCGGCTCGCACGATCGGCGGCCTGGCGCTCGGAGCAGCCCTGATCGCCCTGCTCGCGCGCACCGAGCTGCGCGTCGAGCACCCGATGCTCCGTCCCGAGCTGCTGCGCAACCCGCGGCGAGTGGGCGCCCTGGCCGCGATGGCGCTGGTCGTCGGTGGCCAGCTGTCGATGTTCTTCCTCGCCGTGCAGTTCATCGAGGGCGAGCTCGGCTTCGGCCCGCTGGAATCCGGACTGGCCTTCCTGCCCCTCACCGTCGGCATCTTCGGGATGTCCCGGGTGACGCCACGACTGCTCGGCATCGTCGGACCCACGCGGATGATCATGACCGGCACCGTCGGACTCTCGGCGAGCTTTGCCCTGCTCAGCACGCTGTCTCCCGACGACACGTACTGGACCGGAGTCTTCGCCGCCATGCTGATCAACGGCGTCTCGGCCGGCTTGGCCTTCATGCCGATCACGGTGCTCATCCTGTCCGACGTCGAGCCGGAGCATGCCGGCTCGGCCTCCGGCCTCCTGCAGACCTTCCAGCAGCTGGGCGGGGCGATCGGCCTGGCCGTGATCGTGTCCGTGTACGCCGCCGGGTCAGTGCCGGGTGAGTTCCTCCCGGGTGCTCGCGCGGCGTTCCTCACCTCGGCGAGCTGTGCGGGGATCGCCTTCGCGGTGGCCGCGTGGCTGCACCTGCGCGGGCGTCGCAGCGCGCGCACCCGGGCCGACCAGACGTCGTCCGTCGAGGTGACGGCCGCGGCCTGACGCCGCTGACCGTCGCGACCCCGAGGGTCAGGCGGCCGTGGGGCTCTCGGCGTCCCGCGGCCGCCACCGCTCGCCGTCCCACCACCAGTGGCCGTCGGGGCTCGCCAACGGTGCCCCGCCCAGGTGCGGGGCGTGGTGGAAGAGCGGCGCCGCCCCCAGGACGGGCTGACTGGTCCACGATGCTTCACTCATGCTGACCTCCGGGTGACACGGGCTCGCCGTTGAGCCCTGTCGTCAGGGTGCTCCCGCGCCTTCGCGCGCGGGAGCAGATCCTCGGGAAGTGACCCGATCGCGCCCCGGATCCTGGCCGATCGGCGGGATCCTGACCCGGATGGGCCAGGCCGATCCCCCGGCCGATCCAGGGCTAATGCGTCGCCGCGTTCGCCGACACGCCGAACTACATGCTGGTAGTTCGATGGGAACTCTGTTACTGGAGTGATCAGTGAGGTTAGGGTGACGCTCGTCGCCGCGAGCGACGCGTCTGCCGCTCCCCTTCCCCCTCTTCCCTGGAGTTCCGCCTCATGAGCTCTGCCCGCCCGTGCCTCCGCGCCCGCCTGCGTCGCGGCGCCCTCGCGCTCGCCGCCGGCGCCCTACTGGCCACCGGCCTGCCGGTCACCGGCGCCGTCGCATCCGCGACGACTGCGACGACTGCGACGGGGCCGTCGACCAGCGCCGGCCTGGCCGACGCGCCGCTGACGGCCAAGCGCCGGAGCGAGCCGAACCCCGCGACACCGGGCGACTTCACCGGCTACGGGTTCGACCAGTGCCTGACCCCCACCCAGAAGACGATGAACACCTGGCTGCGGACCTCGCCGTACCTCGCCGCCGGCATCTACATCTCCGGCGACTCGCGGGCGTGCCGCGTGCAGCCCAACCTGACCCCCACCTGGGTGCGCAAGCAGCTGGCCAAGGGGTGGCACCTGCTGCCGATCACGCTCGGCCCCCAGGCGTCGTGCCAGCCGCGCTTCCCGCGCTACGACGACGACTTCACCATCGACCCGAAGCCGGGCAAGAAGGGCAGGTACGGCAAGGCCCGCGCCATGGGACGCAGCTCCGCGACCAGCACGATCGCCGACGCCCAGGCACTGGGCCTCGTCGAAGGCAGCACGCTGTGGTACGACCTCGAGGGCTTCGACGCCACCAACACCCACTGCCGCGAGTCGGCCCTGTCGTTCCTGCACGCCTGGAACGTCAAGGTCGCGGCCGCGGGCTACATCACCGGCGTCTACTCGAGCGCCGGGTCCGGCATCAAGGTCCTCGACGACGCCCGGGTCGAGCGCCCCGACGCCTTCGTCCTGCCGGAGCGGATCTGGGTCGCCCGCTGGGACGGCCAGGCCAACACCTCCACGTCGTACATCCGCGAGGACGGCTGGCGCCCCGGAGGCCGGGTCAAGCAGTACCGCGGCGGCCACGACGAGGTGTGGGGAGGCGTCCGGATCAACATCGACAGCAACTTCCTCGACCTCGGCACCGGGTCGGTCGCCCCCCGCGAGCAGCACTGCGGCGGCGTCAAGGTCGCCGCGCGCAGCTACCCCGTGCTGCGGCAGTCGGGCGACGGCTACAAGCCCCCGAAGCGGATGGTCAAGGCGCTGCAGTGCTTCTTGTCGCAGCGCAAGCTGTACGGCGGCAACGTCCACGGCAAGTACGGCCCGGCCACCGTGGCCGCGGCGAACGCCTGGCAGCAGCGGATGGGCTTCGAGGCCAACCCGGTGTGGGGTCGGCGCGACTGGATGAGCCTGCTCAGCTTCGGTCAGAAGCCGATCCTCAAGTTCGGCTCCGCCGGCTACTACGTGCGGCGCCTGCAGCGGGCCCTCAACGCCGCGGACCTGGGCTCCAGCGTGAAGATCGACGGCGTCTACAAGCTCCCGCTGGCCAACCTGGTCAAGGACTACCAGGCCGAGGTCGACCTGCCCGAGACCGGCGTCGTCGACGCGCCCACCTGGCGCCGGATCATGCAGGGCAGGCGGGGCTGACCCGGCCCGTCAGCCGCCCACCGGCGGACCGACGGCCAGGGCGACACCGGTCAGCACCACGACGGCCACCGCTCCGGCCACGGCCCCCCGGCCCGGGTTGCGCAGCAGCCAGGCGACCGGACGGTCGAGCGGGCGCTGGGACTCGCTCGACCGCAGTCGCCACGAGTCGGTGAAGGCCCCGCGACGCTCGGCGAGCACGTCGAAGAGGACCGTGAAGAACGGCGGGATCGCGGCGAGCAGCGCGAGCCCCGTGCGAGCCGTCGACCAGCGCTGGTCGACGGCGACCAGGATCGCGGTCAGCCCGTAGGCGATGAACGCGACTCCGTGGATCGGGCCGAAGATGCTCACCGCGGCGTCGGTGGTCTCGGTGACGTACTTGAGGAACATCCCCAGGAGCAGCAGGGCCCAGGTGATCGCCTCGGCGACTGCTGTCGTGCGGAAGAGCCGCAGCGGGCTCACGAGATCGCAGCGGTCAAGGACACCAGACCGGCCAGCGAGGTGAAGAAGCCCAGCCCGTCGGTGCCGGCGCCGGTGAGGTCCTCCACGGCGTGCTCGGGGTGCGGCATCAGGCCGACCACGTTGCCCCGCTCGTTGGTGATGCCGGCGATGTCGCGCAGCGACCCGTTGGGGTTGAGGTCGAGGTAGCGCGCCACCACGCGGCCCTCCCCCTCGAGGCGGTCGAGCGTCTCGTCGTCGGCGACGTAGCCGCCCTCACCGTTCTTGAGCACGATCGTGACCTCCTGGCCCTCGTCGTAGGCCGAGGTCCAGGCGGTGGCGGCGTTCTCGATGCGCAGGCGCTGGTCGCGGCAGACGAACTTCTGGTGGTCGTTGCGGATCAGCGCGCCGGGCAGCAGGTGGGACTCGCAGAGGATCTGGAAGCCGTTGCAGATGCCCAGCACCGGGAGTCCTCGGCCAGCGGCCTCGACGACCTCGGTCATCACCGGCGAGAACCGCGAGATGGCGCCGCAACGCAGGTAGTCGCCGTACGAGAAGCCACCGGGGAGCACGACGGCGTCGACTCCGCGCAGGTCGTGCTCACCATGCCAGAGCGGTACGACGACGTGCCCGGCGATCCGGGCGGCGCGCTGGGCGTCGGCGTCATCGAGCGAGCCGGGGAAGGTGACGACACCGACGCGCATCAGGCGCTCTCCTCGGCGGGGTCGAGCACCCGCACGGCGTAGTTCTCGATCACCGGGTTGGAGAGCAGCGTCTCGGCCATCTCGCGCACCTGCGCGAGCACCTCGTCGGTGACCTCGCCGGCGACCTCGAGCTCGAAGCGTTTGCCCTGACGCACCTCGGTCACGCCGCTGAACCCCAACCGGGGCAGGGCACCGAGCACCGCCTTCCCCTGCGGATCGAGGATCTCGGGCTTGGGCATGACGTCCACGACTACCTTGGGCACGCCCCGATCATATTCAGGTGCCGCGCGGAGGCCACCAGCGCCACCGCCACGACCAGGCAGCAGGCAGACTGGACCCATGAGCATGCCAGGACCTTCTGCCGCGGGCCGTCGCGGCGCCACGTCACCGTTGCGACTGGAGTTCCCGCAGTCGCTGGCGGTCTACGACGAGTACGCCGCCGCCCAGAAGGCGGTCGACTTCCTCTCCGACGAGCACTTCCCGGTCGAGAACTGCCTGATCGTCGGCACCGACCTCAAGCGCATCGAGCGGATCACCGGGCGGCTCACCAACAGCCGCGTGGCTCTCGGGGGCGCCGCGTCCGGCGCCTGGCTGGGACTCTTCGTCGGGCTGCTCTTCACGTTCTTCACCGAGGAGAGCGCGTTCACCACGATCCTGTCCACCGTGCTCTTCGGCGCAGCGTTCGGCATCGTGTGGGGGCTCATCGGCTACGCGATGACGCGCGGGCAGCGCGACTTCCAGTCGGTGACGCAGGTGGTCGCCACCCGCTACGAGGTGCTCGTCGAGCACAAGGTGGCCGCTCAGGCGCGCGAGCTGCTGGCCAAGCTGCCCGGGGCGCTGCCGAACCCGTTCGCGTAGCCCCGGGCTACTCCTCGGCCTCCTCGGCCTCCTCGCCTCGCACCAGCGTGCTGCAGCCCAGCGCCGCGGCGCCCAGCAGGCACGCCACGACGACCAGACCTGCTCCCCACCCGTAGGTCGACGCCGAGACCGACGCCATCAGCATCACGAGGCCGAGCCCGACGATGGTCGAGGCCAGCCAGAGCAGGATCCGCCACACCAGCACGAGTCGTCCGCGAGCGGGGGCCAGCGCCAGCAGCACCCACGACGCGAGCGGCAGCGCGAGCACCACGAAGCCGGCGGCCGAGGGGATGCCGACGATTCCGGTGCGCAGCGCGCCGCCGGCCTCGATCGGGCTGAGGTGCGAGAGCGCCCCCGCACGGAACCACGGCACGAGCATCGCGATCGTCCAGGCCAGTGCCGCAGTCGCCCACAATGCGCTGCCGAGCAGCTCACGCCGGCGCCGGTCGTCGGCCGGCGCCGGGGTCGCCGACATCGGGCCGGTCGGGCTCGGGGTGCTCATGGCGGACCCAGCAGGTCGTCGGCGCTGGCCTCGAGGCTGACGAACCATCGACCGTCGACCTCGACGGTGACCAGGTAGGCCTGGAACTCCTCGCCGTCGCGCTGCCATCCCTCTGCCAGCGCCATGTCGTACGACGCCCGGGCGCCGTCCTCGCCCCGGCCGTCGATCACCGCGTCGCCCGGCAGCCTGTCGGCATCGACACTCACCGCGAGGGTCCCGTCGAGCAGGTAGACGCGCACCACGCCGTCGTCGACCTCCTCGACGGCCAGGTCGAGACCGCCGAGCTCGAGGTCGACCGCCGCGAGCACGGCGAGGGAGGCCCGGCTGGCCGAACCACCGAGCTGCGCCTCGGCCGCGGCCAGGACGCGGTCCACCTCGACCGGCGGGACCTCGCCCTCGCGCAGGACCCGCGACTCGAGCCGGGCGTAGGCGTCGTCGGCCCGGCCGGCGTCGGCCACCTCGTCGGGAGCCACCACGCCGACGATGGCCGCGCCGTCGAGGTCGGCGATGCCGATGAGCAGCTGCTCGACGGCCGCCTCCGGCGACTCGGCGCCCGGTCGGTCGGTGAGCAGCACCACCACGAGAGCGGCCGGGAGCAGCAACGCCCCCGCGGCGCAGGCCCACTGCAGGGTCCGGCGGCCCCGCCCGCCCCAGAGTCGTACGTCGGGCCGCGCACCGCGGCGCGGGCTGCGCGACGACCCCAGGACCGCCGGCTCGGCGTAGTCGGGTGAGTCCGGTCGGGTCAATCTGCCCGCCGGAAGGCCACCATCGCCAACGCCACGCCGAGGCCGGCCACGAGCGGCCCGATGACAGCGAAGACCTCGACGTCACTCATCGAGGTGTCGTCGATGTAGCCCAGGCCCTGGAAGGTCCACAGCGCGCCGACGGCGAACATCAGCGAGCCGAGGACCAGCAGCAGGACCCGGCGTACGCGTGCCGACACCGGCGCCGCCCTCAGGACAGCTCGCGCTTGAGGATCTTGCCGGTGGCCGTCATCGGCAGGTCACCGACGAACTCCACCAGGCGCGGGTACTTGTAGGAGGCCATCTGCTCCTTGCCCCACGCGACCAGCTCGTCCTCGGTGACGCTCGCGTTCTTCTCCAGGATCACCACGGCCTTGATCTCCTCGCCGTGGCTCTCGTGGGGCACGCCGATGACGGCGGCGAGCGAGACGTCGGGGTGCGTCATCAGCACCTCCTCGATCTCGCGCGGGTAGACGTTGTAGCCGCCGCGGATGATCATGTCCTTGGAGCGGTCCACGATGTAGTACCAGCCGTCGTCGTCCTTGCGGCCCAGGTCGCCCGAGCGGAACCACCCGTCCTGGATGGAGTCGGCGGTCGCATCGGGGCGACCGTAGTAGCCCTTCATGATGTTGTGACCCTTGATCGCGATCTCGCCGATCTCGTCGTCCGGGCCGATCTCGTCCCAGCTCTCGGGCTTGAGGAGCTTCATCTCGACGCCGGGGATCGGGGTGCCGATCGAGCCGACGCGCACGTCCTCGCCGTACTTGCTGAAGCTGGCGACCGGAGAGGTCTCGGAGAGTCCGTAGCCCTCGAGGATCGTGACCCCGAAGCGCTTCTCGAACTCCTTGTGGACCTCCACCGGAAGCGCCGAGCCACCGGCCACCGAGACGCGCAGGTTGCCGGCGAGCGCCTTGACGTCCACGCCCGAGTCGTCCAGAGCGCCGAGCAGCCCCCAGTACATCGTCGGGACCCCGGCGAAGAACGTGATCTCCTCCTTGGCCATCAGCTTGAGCGCCGCGTCGGCCTCGAAGCGGGGCAGCATCACGACGGTCCCACCGAAGGCGAAGGCGCCGTTCTGGATGACGGTCTGGCCGAAGGAGTGGAAGAGCGGCAGCACGCAGATGTAGGTGTCGGGCTTCTCGGTCGTGCCCGCACCGAAGAGCTCCTCGCCCGAGCGGGCGTTGTCGCGCATGTTGCGGTGGCGCAGCTCGGCACCCTTGGGCTGCCCGGTCGTGCCGGAGGTGTAGAGGATGACGGCCGTGTCGTCCTCGTCGGTGGCGACGGTCTCGAACGTCGGCGCCTGGCCGCCCATGGCGGCAGCCATCGTCTCGGTGCCGTCGATCGGCGAGGCTGCGGTCGGGTCGGCGGTGATCATGAAGAAGTGCTCGCAACCCTCGGCCTCCCCGAATCCGGCGTAGCCCTCGGCGCCGATGGCCAGCTCGGGCGTGCCCTGGAAGCAGAAGTAGGCCTTCGCGTCGGAGTCGCCGAGGTGGTAGGCCACCTCCCGGCCCTTGAGCAGCACGTTGAGCGGCACCACGGTGCCGCCGGCCTTCAGGATCCCGTAGTAGACGATCGTGAAGTACGGGAGGTTGGGGCAGCTCAGGGCGACCTTGTCGCCCGGCTTGATCCCGCGCTCGACGAGCAGGTTGGCCACCTGGTTGGCGGCCCCGTTGACCTGGGCGTAGCTCAGGCGGGTGTCGCCGAACACGATCGCGTCGCGCTCGGGGTGAGCGGCGGTGGTCTCTTCGAGGAGGCTGGAGAGGTTGTAGGAGGTCACGGGCCCAACCTAATCAGGTGACGGTGACGGGCGCCACGATCAGTCGGCCGCGTGAGCGCCGACGGCGCGGTGCTCGGCACCGCGGGACAGCCGCCCGGGCCACCAGAACCGGCGCCCGAGCAGGGTCACCAAGGCCGGCACCAGCACGCTGCGCACGAGCAGGGTGTCGAGCAGGACGCCGAAGCCCACGATCACCCCGATCTGGGTCAGCGTGATGAGCGGGAGCACCCCGAGCACCGTGAAGACCGCCGCCAGCAGCACGCCGGCACTGGTGATGACCCCGCCCGTCACGGCGAGCGCCACCGCGATCGCCTCCTTGGTCTCGTGCACCTCCGCCTCCTCCTTGGCACGGGTGATGAGGAAGATGTTGTAGTCGACACCGAGTGCCACGAGGAAGAGGAAGCCGAGCAGGGGGACGCTCAGGTCGAGGGCGGGGAAGTCGAAGAAGGTCCGGAAGGCGACCCAGCTGGCGCCCAGGCTCGCGCCGTACGTCGCCACGACGGTGAGCACCAGGATCGCGGCCGCCACGACCGAGCGCAGCAGCGCCAGCAGCACGAGGGTCACCACGAGGAGGATCAGCGGAATGATGAGCAGCTGGTCGCGCGCAGCGGCGTCGTCCGCGTCCAGCGCCTCGGCGTCGGGGCCTCCGACCAGCGCGCCGGGGGACTCCTGCGCGGCTGCGGCCCGGATCTCCTCCACGACGGTGAACGCATCGTCGGAGGCGGGCTCGGCGTCGAGCACCACCGAGAGGACGGCCGAGCCGTCACCCTCGCCGACGGCCTCCACGCCCTGCACGCCCTGGACCCGGGAGACCCCGCGCTGCACGCGATCGCGGTCCTCGGCGGCGACGATCACGGTGGTGGGCTGCGACGAACCCGCCGGGAAGTGCTCGGCGAGCACCCGCTGCCCGGTCACCGCCTCCGGCTCCGCGCGGAACTGCTCGGTCTCCGAGAGTCCCACCTTCACCCCGAGCGCCGGGCCCGCACACACGAGGATCACCAGGGTGCCGGCCACCGCGACCACGACGGGGCGGGCGGTCACCGCGTGCCCCACGCGGGCCCAGAGACCAGCGCGCGTCGGATCCGCGTCGCCGACCCGTGGCACGAAGGGCCAGAAGAGCCCGCTGCCGAAGCAGGTCATCGCGGCGGGCAGGACGAGCAGCGCGTAGCCGACGGCGGTCGCGATGCCGAGTGCCCCTCCGAAGCCGATGTTGCGGCTGGTGGGGTTGTCGGCCAGGCCGAGGCAGAGGAGCGCGAGCACGACCGTGCCCGAGCTCGCGAGGATGGCCGGGGCGGCTCGGTCGACGGCGCGGCGCATGGCGTCGTGGCGGTCCTCGACCAGGCGCAGCTCCTCGCGGTAGCGAGCGATGAGCAGCAGGGCGTAGTTGGTGCCGGCACCGAAGACGAGCACCGAGGTGATCCCGACCGAGGCTCCGTCGGTCGAGAAGCCGAAGACCCGCGTCGCTGCGGCGACGACCTGCACCGCGACCTGGTCGGCGACGCCGACCACGCTGAGCGGGACCAGCCACAACCACGGGCTGCGATAGGTGAGCAGCAGGAGCAGCGCCACCACCGAGGCGGTGACGGCCAGGAGCCGGACGTCGGCGCCGTCGAAGACCTGCGACAGGTCGACGATGAACGCCGGCCCACCGGTGACCTGCGCCTCGAGTCCCTCCGGGAGCCCGTCCGCAGCCGCGTCGCGCAGCGCTCCGACGGGCTCGGCGAGCTCGTCCTCAGCGGTGTCGGCACTGATCGGGACCCCGATGAAGGCGGCCTGCCCGTCCTCGGCGAGGACCGGGAACGCCTGCTGCCCCTGTGCGGCGTACTCCTGGAGCTCGGTGAGCTTCATCTCCACGGCCGCGCGGTCCTCGACCGTCAGCGCAGCTCCCCCGCGGTCGAACACCACGATGGCCGGTGTGAACTCCGACGTGCCGAGACGCTCCTGGAGCTGCGCCGCCATCGCCGACTCGGCGTCGGTGGGCAGGTTGGCGGTGGAGTTGTCCGCCTCCTGCGCCTCGATGCCGGCTCCGAGCAGTGCCCCGGAGAAGAGCACGGCGACCACGACGACCACCCAGCTCAGGCGACGCCCGAGCAGGTGGGGCAGGTAACGCATCGACTCAGCCTCGTTCGAGGATCGCTGCGGCACGGCGCAGGTCGCCTCGCACGGCATGAGGCGCGAGGCGGTCGGCGGCCAGGCCCAGCGGCCTCAGCAGCCCGGACGCGCGGACCTCCATCGCGGCCTCGACGTCGCAGCACGCGCCCGGTGCGGGGACGAAGGTGAGCGTCAGCGTGGCCCTGAACCGGCCCCAGGTGCCGGACTCGGACCAGCGGTGTGGCCGGTCGGCGTCGGTCAGCTCCATGCGGGGCTTGATCCCGACGCCCGTCACGTCGGTCCACGACTGACCGACGACACCGTCGTCACCCATCACGTCCTCCACCGTGCGGAGACTCGACTGCCAGGCGGCGCGGTTGTCCGGCGCCACGAGGTATTCGTAGGCGACCTCGCACGACACCGGGAACCGCACGGGTCGCGCGCTCACCAGCTCTCGCCCGTCAACAGCTCGTAGGCCTCGAGGTAACGGGCCCGCGTGAGGTCGATGACCTCGTCCGGGAGGGGCGGGGGCGCCTCGCCGGACGAGCGGTCCCACCCGGACGAGGCCGACAGCGCCCAGTCGCGCACGATCTGCTTGTCGTAGGACGCCTGCGGGCGGCCGGGCGACCAGTGCTCGGCCGGCCAGAACCGCGACGAGTCCGGCGTGAGCACCTCGTCACCCAGCACGATCACACCGTCCCCGTCCGAGGTCCTGCGGCCGAACTCGAGCTTGGTGTCGGCCAGGATGATCCCCTGCTCGCGGGCGATCTGCTCGGCCCGCGCGTAGACCTGGAGGGTGAGCTCGCGCAGGGCGGCAGCGTGGTCGGCACCGACGGTGGACTCGACGGCTGCGTAGGAGACGTTCTCGTCGTGGTCTCCGAGGTCGGCCTTGGTCGCCGGCGTGAAGATCGGTTCCGGGAGGCGGCTTCCGTCCTCGAGGTCGGGCGGCAGTGCGATGCCGCACACCTCTCCGGTGGAGCGGTAGTCGAGGAGCCCGGAGCCGGTCAGGTAGCCACGAGCCACGCACTCGACGGGGTACATGTCCAGACGCTCGCAGATGACGGCGCGGCCGCGAACGTCCTCGGGCACGTCGGTGGACACCACGTGGCTCGGCACCAGGTCGCGCAGCTGCTCGAACCACCACAGCGACATCCGGGTCAGGATCTCGCCCTTGTCGGGGATCGTGGTGTCGAGCACGAAGTCGAAGATCGAGATCCGGTCGCTGGCGACCATCAGCAGGTGCCCGGCCTGGGGGCCGTCGACGATCTCGTAGAGGTCACGCACCTTCCCGGAGTGCAGGTGCTGGGCACCCTCGAGGGGCGGGGCGGCGGGAATGTTGAGCACGCGCCGAGTCTAGGGACACCCCGGCCCACCCCGAGGTACCTGCCCGGGGAGCACCTGCGCCAGGGAAGACCCTCGCATCGTGAGCCGATCCGCCCAGTGGCACAGTGAGCCCATGCCGGAGTCTGCCGAAGAGGTCTACGCCCGGGTCGTCGCCGCCGTCGGCGCTGACGGCCACCTGCCGATGCCCCCCTCGGGCGACTGGGACATCTTCCCGTGGGAGGTGGTCGACGGCGCGATAGCGCCGCGCACCCTGCTCCCGCCGTCCGACGACCCCGCCCGCTCGGGCGAGAGCGACGAGAAGCCCTGCGGCGCCTGCGCCGCCGGCTTCGCGGAGGACCAGGTGGTGTGGGAGGACGAGACCTGGGTCCTGACCCATGGCGGCGGGCCCTCCGGACTCCCCGTCGTGCTGACCCTGCACACGCGCGAGCACCTCGACATGGGCAACCTCGACGACGACCAGGCCTCCCAGCTCGGGCGGATCACCAACCGTCTCGTCCGGATCCTGGAGAACCTCCCGGAGATCGGTCGCGTCCACGTCAACCGCTGGGGCGACGGCGGCTCACACTTCCACCAGTCGTTCTGGGCGCGCACCGCGCGGCTGACGCACGTGCTCGGCTCACCCGCGATGGAGTGGGACGACATCATCCCGCCCGGACCCGAGGACGTGTGGCGCGCCGACCTGAGCACGGTCGCGGAGAAGCTCGCCAACTGGGGCGGCGAGGCGCGGGTCTGACCCGCCAGCGATGTCCGTCGAGGAGACGCACCCCGGCGACCGGGGGAAGGATCCGACCACGTCGTCGGGTTACCCCGTCGTGGAGGCCCTCGACGCTCGTGACGCCGTGGACCCGGTGGACGCCCGCACCGGCCCGGATCTTGCGGGAGACCACCGGTTCGCACGGTGGGTCGAGCCCGAGATCGAGGTGCTGCTGCGCGTCGCCCACAGCCTGACCGGCTCCTGGGCGGACGCCGAGGACGTCGTCCAGGAGACCCTCATCCGCGCCTACCGCGCGATCGACGGCTTCGACGGCCGCCACCCGCGGGCATGGCTGCTGACCATCCTGCGCCGTACGCACCTCAACAGCCTGCGCCGTACCCGGCCCGAGCTCGTCGACGACGCCTCCCTCGAACGGCGTCGCCCGGCGTTCGGACGGGCCACGGTGGCCTCCCCCGAGGACGTCGTGGACGAGGGCCTGCTCGACGGCGACATCGAGGTGGCGCTGGACGCCCTCGACCCCCGTTTCCGCACGGTCGTGCTGCTCGTCGACCTCAACGGACTCACCTACGCCGAGGCCGCCGACCTGCTCGACGTCCCGGTCGGGACCGTCATGTCGCGACTGAGCCGCGGCCGGGCTCGCCTGCGCAAGCAGCTGAGGGCCCGGCGACCACGTTCCCGCAGCACGGCGGACCAGGGCCCCGACCGACCACCCGGGCACGACCAGGAGGAGAAGCGATGAACCTGACGACCTGCTGGTGGGCGTCGCGACGCCTCGACCGCTACCTCGACGGTGATCCGTCCGCGGCGCTGAGCCACACCGACGTACGTCGGGTCGAGCGGCACGCAGCCACGTGCCGGCGCTGCGCCGCCGACCTGGCCGAGCGACGCCGGCTGCGCGAGGCGCTGCACGGCCTCGACGCGCGCCGGATCACCGACCCGACCTCGCTGGAGCGCCTCGATGCGATGGCCGCGCAGCTGCGCGGTCCGGGGCCGGCATGAGCACGCCCGGCAGCGAGACGGCCACCGCGGCGGACGCGTGGTCCTCCGACTCCCTCACCACTCCCGACGGTCGTCCGTGGGACTTCCTGATCGTCGGCGGCGGCACCGCCGGCCTCGTCGCGGCGCACACCGCGGCCGGCTTCGGTGCCACCACCCTCCTCGTCGAGCGCGAACGCACCGGAGGCGACTGCCTGTGGACCGGTTGCGTGCCGAGCAAGGCGCTGCTCGCTGCCGCGCACGCCGCGGGCGACGCCCGCGCGGCGGGCTCGCTCGGCGTGCACGTGGACGGCGTGACGGTCGACTTCGCCCGGGTGATGCAGCACGTGCGCGCCTCGATCACCACCATCGAGCCGGTCGACTCCCCCGCGGCCATCCGCGCCGCCGGGGCCTCGGTGGCGCAGGGCACCGTGGTCTTCACGGGCCCCTCGTCCGCGACCGTCGACGACGTCGCGGTCTCCTTCACCCAGGCGCTCGTGGCCACCGGATCCTCCCCCGTGGTGCCCGGACTGCCCGGCCTCGCGGACGCCTCGCCGCTCACCTCCGACTCCGTGTGGTCGCTGACCGAGCTGCCGGGGAGGCTCCTCGTGCTCGGCGGCGGTCCGATCGGGTGCGAGCTCGGCCAGGCCTTCGCGAGACTCGGCTCCTCGGTGACGATCGTCGAGGCGGCCGAGCGGTTGATCCCCGGCGAGACCCCCGCCGCCGCGGACGTCCTCGCCCGCACTTTCCGTGACGACGGGATCGACGTGCGGACCGGGGTGAAGCTCACCTCGGTCGCCGCCGGTCGCGACGGGCTGCGCGTGGCTGTGCTGGACGACGGCTCCGAGGTCGAGGTCGACCAGATCCTGGTCGCGGTCGGTCGCAGCCCCCGCACGACGTCCCTCGGGCTCGCGGCGGCTGGCGTCGCGGTCACCGACTCCGGCCACATCGAGGTCGACGAGCGCCTGCGCACCAGCAACCCCCGGATCTGGGCGGCCGGCGACCTGACCGGGTACGCGCCCTTCACCCACACGGCCGGCAACCACGGCAGCCTGGCGGCGAGCAACGCGGTCCTGGGCCTGCGCCGCACCGTGCAGCCCGACGTCATCCCCCGGGTCACCTACACCTCGCCCGAGGTCGCCTCGTTCGGAGTCGCCGCCGACTCCCGGCCGGGCCTGCGCGTGCACACCGTGCCGCACTCCGAGGTCGACCGGGCGGTGGCCGAGGGCCGCACCCGCGGCTACTCCCAGCTCGTCCTGGACCAGAAGGGTCGCGTCGTCGGCGCCTCCATCGTCGGCCCGCGCGCGGGCGAGTCCTTGGCCGAGGCGTTGCTCGCCGGGCAGCAGGGCCTCAAGGGTCGGGCGATGGCCGGCGCGATCCACGCCTACCCGACGTGGTCCGACGGCATCTGGAAGGCCTCCCTGGCCCAGGGTCGGGCCGACCTCGCGGCCACCCCGACCAAGCAGGTCACCACGGCGCTCGCCCGTGCGCGGCGGTGGTGGGTCTCGCGCTGACGCCCGTGCCGACCGGCACCGCCCGGCATCACCCGGACCGATGCGCGTCAGTCGGTCGCGGGCCTGTGCCGCCGCGAGCGCACCACCCCGACGACGGTGAGCAGGATCAGCGCCCCGATCGCGACCAGGAACGGCGGTGAGGTCGGCTCCGCGCCGTACGCCCCGACCGCGACGTAGACAGCCGTACCGGGGATGATGCCGAGCGCCGTCCCGAGGACGTACGGCGCCAGTGGGATCGAGGTGAGCCCGAAGGCGTAGTTCGACGTGGTGAAGGGGATCAGCGGGACCATCCGTGCCAGCAGCACCGCGCCGAAGCCGTGCGCGCTGACCCGGGCGTCCAGGTCGCGCACGCGCTCGTTGCTGAGCCCCTGGACCGCGTCACGGCCGAGGCTGCGACTGATCAGGAACCCGATCGTCGAGCCGACCACGGCTCCCACGAGCACGGAGGCGAACGCGACCGCGAAGCCCAGCAGGGCACCGCCCACGATGGTCAGCACCGCGCTGGGACCGATCGGCAGCAGCGAGGCGCCGATGTAGGCGAGGATGAAGACGGGGACGGCGATCGCGCCCAACCCGTCGAGCAACGACTGCAGCTCGTCGCGGCTCGGCAGTCCGATCGAGACCTGCACCACGATCGCGGTGACGATGAGCAGGACGAAGATCCCGGCCTTGACGTACGTCGAGCGCTTCATCACTCGGCCTCCTGGGTGAAGACGGTGCACCGGTCCGGGACGAGCGCCAAGGACAGCCGGTCGCCGACGGCGACGCGCGTGCCGAGAGGCACCCGCACCCGCACGGACTGACCGTCGAGCAGCTCGGTGTCGACCAGCACGTCCGAGCCGGCGAAGCGGGTGGCGCAGACGAGCGCCGGCACCTCGCCGTCGAGCCCGACGGCCTCCGGCCGCACGACGAGCACGCCGGCTCCGTCCGGCGCCGTCGTGGGCACGGTGAGGGCCCCCTCGAGCAGTCCCTGACCGCGGAAGAGGCCGGCCACGACCAGCCCGCGCACCTCGTTGGTGGCCCCGAAGAAGCGAGCCGCCGCCAGGGACGGGGGGGCGGTGTAGAACGTCTCCGGCGAACCCTCTCCGGCCAGGCGACCCTCCAGCATCAGCACGATCGTGTCGGCCAGCTCGACCGCCTCGTCCTGGTCGTGGGTGACGAACAAGGTGGTCAGCTCGGCCTCGTCGTGGAGCTCGCGCACGAGGGCACGCATCTCGGCACGCAGGTCGGCGTCGAGCTGGGAGAAGGGCTCGTCGAGGAGCAACAGCCGCGGCCGCAGGACCAGGGCGCGCGCCAGGGCGACACGCTGCTCCTGGCCGCCGGACAGCTCGCCGACGCGCCGTCGACCCAGGCCGCCGAGGCGCACCCGCTCGAGCATCTCCTCGACCTGGGTGGCGACCTCCTGGCGCGAGGCTCGCCCGGAGCCGCCCCCCGCCGGACGACGTACGCGCAGTCCGTAGGCGACGTTCTGCTCGACGGTGAGGTGCGGGAAGAGCAACGGCTTCTGGAAGACCAACGACACCGGGCGCCGCTCGGCCGGGACCCCCAGCAACGACGCACCGTCGAGCCGGACGTCCCCGGTCGTCGGGGCGAGCAGTCCGGCGACCATGGCGAGCGTCGTCGACTTGCCACAGCCCGACGGTCCGAGCAGCGCGGTGAAGGAGCCGGACGCGAGGGTCAGGTCGAGGTCGGCCACGGCGGTGACGGCGTCGAAGCGGGCGCCCAGCCCGCTGACGTCCAGGCGTGCCGCGAGGGTGGGCTCAGCCACGGGCCAACCCCATCCACGCATCGTCGCGACCGCGCAGCCGCCCGGCGACGAGGACCACGATGACGACCGGCGGCAGGACCACCAGGAGGCCGAGCGCTGCGGCCGCCGTACGGTCCGAGGACCCGATCGCGGCGAAGAGCAGCAGTGGCAGCGTCGTCACCTGTCCGCCACCGATGAGCAGGGTCAGGATGTACTCGCTCCAGGAGATCAGGAAGGTCAGCAGGGCGGTCGTCACGAGCGCCGGGCGCAGGAGTGGCACGGTCACGGTGAGGAACGTCCGCAGCGGCCCGGACCCCAGCGTGCGGGCCTGCCGCTCGTAGTCGACGTCGAGGTTGGCGTACGCCGCTCCCAGCAGCGTCGCGGCGTACGGCACGGTCGGCATCAGCTGGACGAGCACGACGCCGAGCACCGTGTCGGCCAGGCCGTAGCGGACGAAGAAGACCTGGATGCCGAGGGTCACCGCGAGCCCCGGCACGATGACCGGTGCCAGCAGCAGGAACTGCACGAGACGCCTCCCGCGGAAGCGGTGGAGCCCGATCGCGCGCCCGGCCGAGAGCCCGATCGCGCAGGCCAGGGCCGCGACCGTCAGCGCGATCAGCAACGACGTCGCAGTCGCGGAGACCACCTCGCCGTCGAGCACCAGGTCGAGGCCGCGGCGGGTGACCCGGCCCGGCACCACGTCGGGGTAGCGCCACGTGCCCGCCACGCTCCACACCAGCAGCGGGACGAGCGGCAGCAGCACAGCGGTGGCGAGCACGACCACGGTCGCCGAGGTGCGAAGGCCCCCTGGGGGCCTGATCCTCGAGAGCCCCCGAGCCCTCGACCGGTCCCGCAGCGTCTCCCTCACAGCGACCTCCGCGACAGCCGCGAGACGAGGCTCAGGTAGGCCGCCACGAGCACCAGGCTCGACACCGCGATGATCGTCGCGACCGCCATCGCCTGGGGTCGGACGAGCAGGTCGGTGTCCTGGTAGCGCTGCAGAGCCACGACCGGCAGCGTCGCCGGGAAGCTCTGCCCGAGCAGGCGGGGCACCTCGTAGGACGCCGCGGCGAAGGAGGCGACCAGCACCGACGCGGCCGCGACCGGAGGCGCGATCAGCGGGAGCGTGACCGAGGTGAAGCGCCGCCACCGCCCCGCACCCAGGACGCGCGCTGCCCCCTCGAGGTCACGCACGTGCGGCGTCAGGGAGGCGAGGGCGACGACGGCGATGAAGGGCGCCTCCTTCCACGTGTACTCCGCGATGATCCCCCAGCCGAAGGCGTCGTTGGTGAGCACCGGGAAGTCCTGCTGCCCGTCGACCGCACCCACCCCGGCGCCCAGGCGGGACAGGAACCCCGAGGGCGAGAGCAGCAGGCCGATGCAGAGCGCACCCACCAGGTGGGGCACGGCCAGGGTGCTCTGGAGCAGGGTCGTCAACGGACCGCGGGCGTGGCGCCGTACGAGCAGGGCGACGGCGACGCCCAGCACTGTCGCCAGGCCGGTGGACACGACGACCACGCGCAGGGTGAGGATGAGCGAGGCACGGAAGGCCGGGTCGGCGAGCGTGGCGCGGTAGGCGTCGAACGACCAGTCGTTCTCGCCCAGGAAGGGCTGGCGGCCCAGGCTCTGCAGCACCGCCTGCACGACCCCGCCGACGAAGAAGACACCGACCACCAGCAGCGCGGGGCTCAGCAGGAGCAGCGCTCGCAGACGCTCCGGGACACCACGGCGTACGGCGTGCTGCCGGGTCGTGGGTCCGGTCGAGACCACGGGGTGGCTCACGGGCAGGCTCACCCGCTACTTCTGCTGGACCTCGGCGACCCAGCCGTCCTCGATGGCGCTGAGGTAGGCGCTGGCGAGCTCCGGCCGGGCGTCGGCGAGCAGGTCGTCGAGGGGCAGGACGGAAGGGCTGGTCTCGACCGCGGCGAAGGCGTCCTGCACGGCCTGCGGCGTGGTGGCGACGTCGATCGCCGGGTAGACGCCGGCCGCCTCGAAGAGCGCGAGCTGGACCTCGGGCTCCTGCAGGACGTTGGCCAGCACCAGGGCGCCGGCCTGGTGGGCGGCGTTGGCGGGGATCGTCACGAAGCTGACGTTGGAGATGTTGCCGATGCTCGGGACCGCCTCGCGGGTGGAGTCGGGGTAGAGCCCGTCGGCTACCTGGGTGCCGACGGCGCCGGGTCCGTAGGTGAAGAACGCGCTGATCTCGCCGTCGGCGTAGAGCTTCTCGACGTCGTCCTGGCTCTGGGGGTAGGTCTCTCCGCCGCGCCACAGGCTGGGCTCGATCTCGTTGAGCCGCTCGAAGGTCGCGGCCGTGGCGTCGGTGAACGTCTGCGAGGACGTGTCCGGCTCGCCCTCGAGCAGGCTGTCCGGGCCACCGATCGTGTCGTAGAGGACCGTCCGCACGGCCATCGACCCGAAGAAGTCGGGCGGGGCCGGGTAGGCGAGCCGGCCGGGGTTGGCCGCGGCCCAGGCGAAGAGCGAGTCGATGCTCTCCACGTCGTCCTCGTCGAGCGCCGAGGAGTCGTAGACCAGGGCCGAGTTGGCCTGCTGCCAGGCGGCCTCGCACCCGTCGACCGGCGTGCCGAAGTCGGTCGCGACCTCGGGCGCGTCGAGGTCGACGTACTGGGCGTTGGGGAGGTCCTGCGACCAGTCGCAGCGCCAGAGGCCGGCCTGGACGCCGGTGGCGAAGTTCTCGCCGTTGATCCAGATCGCGTCGACCGAGCCGCCCTCGGTGCGCCCGGCCTGCTGCTCCCCGAGGACCTTGTTGACCGCCTCGGCCGTGTCGTCGATGCGCACCTGGTCGAGGGTCACGCCGAGGTCGGCGAGCCGAGGCGTGACGACGTCGTCGACGAAGGCGTTGAGCGTGTCGTCGCCGCCGTACATGTACCAGTTGACGCTCTGCCCGTCGGCCTCGGCGAGGACGGCGTCCCAGTCGGACGACGGCGCGGTCTCGCCGGCCACGGTGGAGTCGTCGCCCCCGCAACCGGCGAGGACCAGGAGGCCCGCCAGACCGGTCATGACGGCGCTCTGCCTGCGGGTGGGGCGGGTCATCGGTGCTCCTCGGTGGGGATGTGGGTCGGGCCCGGTCGGTGGGACGGCGGCGTGCGCAGGAGGTGGACGCCCAGGGCGACGCGTTGCAGGGCGGTGATCGCGACTGCCGTGGCGAACACCCAGGCGATGGGCTCGAGGTGCTGGGGCAGCAGGCAGATCAGCACGTAGGCGAGCACGGTCTCGGTGCCCTCGGCCAGGCCGCCCACGAAGAGCAGCGACCGTCCGTCGGAGTAGTCGGCGCGTGCGGCCTCGTCGCGCTTCTCCAGCACCGACGAGAGCGCGAGGAAGGCGGTGCCCGACAGGTAGTAGGTGCCCAGCAGCACCAGGCACGCCACGCGGGCGTCCGGCTCGGCGACGGCGGCGGCCACGACGAACCCGCCGTAGATGCTGAAGTCGGCGACGATGTCGAGGAAGCCGCCCAGGTCGGTGGAGCCGGTACGGCGAGCCAGCGGCCCGTCGAGGCCGTCCAGGACGCGGTTGAGCAGCCACCCGACCAGCGCCAGGTGCCAGTGGCTGGTCGCGGCAGCGACGCACGCGGCAACGCCGACCAGCCACCCGGCGACCGTCAGGCCGGTCGCGCTGCAGCCGAGGCGCTGGAGCGTCGCGGCGGCCGCGTCGAGGGACGGCCCGAGCGCACGGCGTACGGGCGCGTCGAGCATGGGACCTCCGGGTCTGGCGGGTCGTGCGGTCTCCGAGGTAACCCGGTGGGCACGACCGGACCTTCCCGCGACCGCCGGGAATCTCGCAGCCTACGAGGCGGAGGCCGCCGCGGCGCCACGACGCCACGGCGCGGGCTGTCCCTGCAGCCACCACTGCATCGTGCGCGTGATCCACGGCAGGGCCACGTAGGTCATCACGGGCGTCATCACGAGCACGGTGAGCAGCACCCGCAGCGGCAGGAACAGGTCGCCGACCAGCTCGCCGCCCAACCAGTTGGCGGCCACGCTGAGCGGGAAGAAGACGAGGAAGATCGTGCAGGCCTGCTTCCAGCGCGGTGGCGGTGCGGGGGCCGGGGCCGCGCCCTCGACGACCAGCGTCGACTGCGGCACGTCGAACCAGCCCTCGATCCCGGTCCGCTTCTCGACCCGCGCCTCGACCACCCCGAGCCCCGAGGCCGAGGCCCGCCACCAGGCCCGCTGCGAGGAGTGCTCCCACTGCTGGAGCGAGTCGTGGTCGGCGAAGCGGTACAGCATGTGCCACTCCGTGGAGCCCGCCTCGGGACGCACCCACCCGGCTCCGAGGAAGCCGGGGAAGCGCTCGGCCAGGTGGATGCCGGCGTTGAGCCAGCTCATCATCTCGGCCTCGTGGCCGGGCTCGAGCTGGCGGGTGATCGCGACGGTGACGGGATCGCTCATCGACCCATCCTGACGGCGCGGACCCCACCGAGCACAGTCCACGCACGCGAAACCGGGCGCCTCGTGGCCGGACTCACACCTCGCGTCAGAGAATGGCGCCCGGCGCGTACGACGCCGCAGCGGGGTGGCGCTCGGCGAGCTCCGCCACCGCCCGGCAGACCGCCTGGGTCTGGGCGACCGCGGCTCCGGTGAAGGCGATCGGCTCCGCGACCAGCGCAGCCAGCTGGTCCTGGGTCAGCCCGAGGCGCTCGTCGGCAGCGAGCTTGGCGAAGACGTCGTTCTCGGCCTGGCCCTGGCGCATCGCCAGCGCCGTGCCGACGGCGGCCTCCTTGATCGCCTCGTGCGCGGACTCGCGCCCCACGCCGTTGCGCACCGCGCTCATCAGCACCTTCGTGGTCGCCAGGTAGGGCAGGTAGCGGTCGAGCTCGCGCTGGATCACCGCCGGGAACGCGCCGAACTCGTCCAGCACCGTCAGGAACGTCTGGAAGAGCCCGTCAGCGGCGAAGAACGCGTCCGGCAGGGCGACCCGTCGTACGACGGAGCAGGAGACGTCGCCCTCGTTCCACTGGTCGCCGGCGAGCTCGCCGACCATCGAGAGGTAGCCGCGGGTGACGACCGCGAGGCCGTTGACCCGCTCGCAGGAACGGGTGTTCATCTTGTGCGGCATCGCCGACGAGCCGACCTGGCCCTCCTTGAAGCCCTCGGTGACGATCTCGTTGCCGGCCATCAGCCGGATCGTGGTCGCCAGGTTGGAGGGCGCGGCGACGAGCTGGACGACGGCGGAGAGGACGTCGAAGTCGAGGCTGCGCGGGTAGACTTGCCCGACGCTGGTGAGCACGCGCTCGAAGCCGAGGTGGGCAGCGACCCGCTGCTCGAGGTCGGCGAGCTTCGACTCGTCGCCGTCGAGGAGGTCGAGCATGTCCTGGGCGGTCCCCATCGGGCCCTTGATCCCGCGCAGCGGGTAGCGCGCGAGCAGCTGCTCGATCCGCTCGACGCCGATCATCAGCTCGTCGGCAGCCGTGGCGAAGCGCTTGCCCAGCGTGGTGGCCTGGGCGGCGACGTTGTGGGAGCGACCGGCCATCACGGTGGTCTCGTGCTCGGCGGCCAGGCGGGCGAGCCGCGTGAGGGTCGCGACGGCGCGGTCGCGGAGGAGCTCGAGGGACTGCTTGAGCTGGAGCTGCTCGACGTTCTCGGTGAGGTCGCGGCTCGTCATCCCCTTGTGGATGTGCTCGTGCCCGGCGAGGGCGGAGAACTCCTCGATCCGGGCCTTCACGTCATGGCGGGTGATCCGCTCGCGCGCGGAGATCGAGTCGAGCTCGACCCTGTCCACCACGGCCTCGTAGGCCTCGACGACCCCGTCGGGCACGTCGATGCCGAGGTCGCGCTGCGCCTTGAGCACGGCGATCCAGAGCTGCCGCTCGAGCACGATCTTGTGCTCGGGCGACCAGATCTCGGCGAGGTCTGCTCCGGCGTAACGGGTGGCCAGGACGTTGGGGACGGTGGGTGCGGTCACGGCGGCCATTCTCCCCCGGCGCAGCGTCTAGGTGAAACTCCCTGGCAACACCTCGCGTACGTCGAGCGGCACCGTGCCGTGCTCTGCCACCTGCACCTCGGCCGCGGGAGACCCGCCGTCGAGTCGCAGCAACCGTTCCCATCCGGCGGCGCCCGCGTCGACGTTGGCGAAGACCTCGAGCACTCCCGCTTCCGGGTCGACGACCCAGTACTGCCCGATCCCGGCCGTCGCGTACTCGTGTGACTTGCGCACGAGGTCCTCGGTGCGGGTGCTGGGCGAGAGGACCTCTACGACGAGGACCGGGACGTCGGTCACCCAGCGGCCCTTCGGCATGGTCTGCACGACCATCACGTCCGGCGCTCGCAGCCTGTTGCGCGGCAAGGCAACTCCGACCTCGGTCATGACCAAGAGGTGAGGGAGCGCAGCCTGCACGACGGCACCGAGGCGGATCGCTGCAACGCCATGGGCGGGGGCGACCGGCGGTGTCACGATGACCTCGCCGTCGACGTACTCCGCCTTGGGCTTCTCCGGGAGCCGAAGGTAGTCCTCCCACGACATGCGCAGCCGCTGCAGGCCGTGCTCGGTGACGGACATGGAGGCTCCCCGTATGTGGTGCGGACACATCAAGACTCCCTTCAGTGTGGACCCGAGAACAGGTTGGTGCCAGCCTGACGTCCCACCGACACCGCGGAGCCGTCATCCACAGGCAGGGCTGGAGCAGCTACCCCTCCGGCGTCCAGTCATCCCAGGCCGCCCACCAGCGATCGTCGCGGTCGAGCAGGTCGGTCAGCTCAGCGGCCGTCTGCAGCACCCGCAGCAGCGTCGGCACGTCGGCCCGACCGGCGGCGACGAACGAGAAGAGCTGCTCGACGTCCTTCCAGTGCCGGGTGCCGTCGGGGTCGACGACCAGGTCGAGTTCGAGGTCGTCGGTGTCGATGCCGCGGCCGTCGGGGGTGCGGAAGACGGGCCGCTCGAGGTTGAGGTACCAGCCCCGGAACGGGTAGCCGTCCGCGGCCGCACCGAAGAACTTCCACACCGAGTACCAGTCACCGGGGCGGCGCAGCTGCAGGACGGTCGGCCCGCGCCAGGCGTCGTGTGCCGCCCAGGGGTGCACCGGTTCGAGGTCGTCGAACGTGAACGGAGCGCCGTCCTCGAGCACCACCGCCAGCACCCCGCCGGGCAGGTCACCGTCGTCGGAGTGGACCAGCACGGGGTGCTGCAACCAGGCACGCCCCGCCCAGACCTCGCGCTTGGTGATCACGGCGCCGGGCTCGAATACCTGCATGCACCAAGCCTGGCAGGTCGGCCATCATGGCCCTCGTGCCCACCCTCGCCGACCTCCCCTGGCCCCGGACGACCCCGCGGCTCTCGCTGCGGCCCGCGACCCCGGACGACGTCGTCGCCGTCTGGGCCTACCGCCGCCTACCCCGCACCCACGAGTGGCTCGGGCTGGCGCCCATCGACCGCGCCGCCTGGGACGAGGCCTTCGCCGAGCCCGAGCGGCTGGCGAAGACGCTCGTGATCGAGGCCGACGGCGCTGTGGTGGGCGACCTGATGGTGGCCTCGCGCGACGCCTGGGGTCAGCGTGAGGTGGCCGACCGGGCCGCGGCGACCGAGGTCGAGCTCGGCTGGACCCTGCACCCCGACCACGTCGGCCGGGGCTACGCCACCGAAGCAGTGCGGGCTGCGATCGCTCTCTGCTTCGACGCGCCTCCCACAGGTCTCGGGCTCCGCCGCGTGACGGCCTCGTGCTTCGCTGCCAACACCACCTCGTGGCGCCTCATGGAGCGCGTCGGGATGCGGCGCGAGCAGCACGGCGTACGCGACTCGCTGCACCGCGACCACGGCTGGCTCGACGGCTACACCTACGCGCTGCTCGCCGAGGAGTGGAGAGCGATGTCCGAGCGCGACTGAGCCCCGTCGAAGGCGATCTCCGCGACGCCGTCGTACGCCGCAGCGCGGGCCGCGGCGACGTCGTCGCCGGTCGCGATCACCGCGAGGACGCGTCCGCCGGCGGTGACGAGTTCGCCGCCGCCCGGCCCGCCGAGCGCCGTACCGGCGTGGATGACGTGGACGTCGGGCAGCGTCTCGGCGGCCCCGATGCCGGAGATCACGTCGCCCTTCGAGGAGGACTCGGGGTAGCCGGCGCTGGCCATCACGACCGCGACCGCTGCCCCGGACTTCCAGCGGGGCGGCTGGACGTCGGCAAGCCTGCCGGTCGCGGCGCCGAGCAGCAGGGGTGCGAGCGGTGAGTCCAGCAGGGCCAGCAGCGGCTGGGTCTCGGGGTCGCCGAAGCGCGCGTTGAACTCGATGACGCGGGTGCCGCGCGAGGTCAGCGCGAGGCCGGCGTACAGCAGCCCGGCGAACGGCGTGCCGCGGCGCGCCATCTCGTCGACGGTCGGCTGCAGGACGTCGCGCAGCACCTCGGCGACCAGGTCCTCCGGCGCCCACGGCAGCGGCGTGTAGGCACCCATCCCGCCGGTGTTGGGACCGGCGTCGCCGTCGAAGATCCGCTTGAAGTCCTGGGCCGGCTGCAGCGGGTAGACGGTGACCCCGTCGGTGAGCGCGAAGAGCGAGACCTCGGGCCCGTCGAGGAACTCCTCGATCACGACCCGCTCGCACGCCGCCGCGTGGGCCAGCGCCTCGGCCCGGTCGTCGGTGACCACGACCCCCTTGCCAGCCGCGAGCCCGTCGTCCTTGACGACGTACGTCGGCCCGAACTCGTCGAGCGCGGCCGCGGCCTCCTCGGGCGTGGCGCAGGTGTGGGCGCGCGCGGTCGGGACACCGGCGGCGGCCATCACGTCCTTGGCGAACGTCTTCGACCCCTCCAGCTGCGCAGCCTCGCCACTCGGCCCGAACACGGGGATGCCGCGCGCCGCGACCACGTCGGCGACGCCGGCGACCAGCGGCGCCTCCGGGCCGACCACCACGAGGCCCGCGCCGAGCCGCTCGGCGAGGTCGGCGACCGCCGTACCGTCCATCGGGTCGACGTCGTGCAGGGTGGCGACGGCAGCGATCCCCGGGTTGCCGGGCGCGGCGTGCACCTCGGTGACGGCGGGGTCCAGGGACAGGGCGCGGGCCAGGGCGTGCTCGCGGCCGCCGGTGCCGATGACGAGGGTCTTCACGGGCGCTCACCCTAACTTCTCGGGGCTTTCCTGACGTTGTTGGGCGTTGCAACCCCCGACAACGTCAGGAATCCCCGGTCCACCGGGGATTCCTGCCCGGTCAGCCCGGCAGCAGCTCGTGCCGCACGATCGTCGCCGCCCGCGACGGACCCACACCGATCACCGAGATCCGCGAGCCCGACATCTTCTCGACCCCCTCGACGTAGGCCTGCGCGTTGGCGGGCAGCTCGTCGAAGGTGCGGCACTCGGAGATGTCCTCCCACCAGCCGGGGAGGTGCTCGAAGATCGGCACGGCGTGGTGGAAGTCGGACTGGTTGACCGGCATCTCGTCGTGGCGCACCCCGTTGACGTCGTACGCCACGCAGACCGGCACCTGCTCGAGCCCGGTGAGCACGTCGAGCTTGGTGAGCACGAAGTCGGTGACGCCGTTGACGCGCGCGGCGTAGCGGGCGATGACGGCGTCGTACCAGCCGCAGCGGCGCGGACGACCGGTCGTCGTGCCGTACTCGGCGCCGACCTTGCGCAGGTGCTCGCCGGCGTCGTCGAACAGCTCGGTCGGGAAGGGGCCCTCACCGACGCGCGTCGTGTAGGCCTTGACGATCCCGATGACCTGGTCGAGGCGCATCGGCGGGATGCCCGAGCCGGTGCAGGCGCCACCCGCGGTCGCCGAGGACGACGTCACGAACGGGTAGGTGCCGTGGTCGACGTCGAGCAGCGTGGCCTGGCCGGCCTCCAGCAGCACGATGTCGCCGTCGTCGAGGGCCTCGTTGAGGAAGAGCCCGGTGTCGCAGACCATCGGACGCAGGCGTTCGGCGTGGGTGAGGAGCTCGGCGACGATCTCCTCGACCTCGGCGGCGCGCCGGTTGTAGACCTTGGTGAGGATCTGGTTCTTCAGCTCGAGGGCGCCGGTGACCTTGGCGGTCAGGATCTTCTCGTCGAAGAGGTCCTGGACGCGGATGCCGATCCGGTTCATCTTGTCGGCGTACGTCGGGCCGATGCCGCGCCCGGTCGTGCCGAGGCGCCGGGAGCCGAGGAAGCGCTCGGTCACCTTGTCCAGGGCGCGGTTGTAGCTCGGGATGACATGCGCGCTGGCGCTGACCTTCAGCTTGGAGGTGTCGACGCCGCGAGCCTCGAGACCGTCGATCTCCTCGAACAGGACGTCGATGTCGACCACGACGCCGTTGCCGATGACCGGGGTGCAGTTGGGGCTGAGGATGCCGCTGGGCAGCAGGTGCAGCGCGTACTTCTCGCTGCTGCCGTCCGGCTGGCCGATGACCACGGTGTGGCCGGCGTTGTTGCCGCCGTTGAACTTCACGACGTGGTCGACGCGGCTGCCGAGCAGGTCGGTGGCCTTGCCCTTGCCCTCGTCGCCCCACTGGGCCCCGATGATCGCGATCGCCGGCATCGTCACTCCATTGGCATCTCGTGGTGGGCGTGCGCCCCAGACGTGCAAGGACCCCGGCACAACAGCACCGGGGCTCTTGCGGCCCCACGCTACCAACTGCGGGTCCTGGCCACCGAACCGTCGTTGCGCCCACGTCGCGCCGGGAGGGCCGGATAGGGTCACCGGCATGTCAGAACCGCTGCTCGTCATCACCAACAGCGGCGCCGGCACCGCCGACGAGGAATCGCTCGAGGCGGCGCTTTCCGTGCTGCGCGAGACCACGTCCGTCGAGGTGCAGGCAACCGGCGACCCCGGTGAGCTGGACGGCGTCCTGCACCGGGCCGGGTCGCGCCGCATCGTCGTGGCTGGCGGCGACGGCAGCATCCACGCGGTCGTCGCGGCCCTCTACCGCCGCCACGACCTGGAGGGGACGACCCTGGGGCTGCTGCCGCTGGGCACCGGCAACGACTTCGCCCGCAGCACCGGCATCCCGCTCGACGTGGAGGAGGCTGCCCGCGTGCTCGTGAGCGGGACGCCCACCCCGATGGACCTGCTCATCGACGAGGTCGGCGAGATCGTGGTCAACCACGTGCACGTGGGCGCGGGGGCCGCCGCCAGCCAGAGATCGCACCGCTGGAAGGAGCGCCTCGGCGCGATCGGCTACAAGAAGGTCAACCTCGGCAAGCTGGGCTACCCGATCGGGGCGGCGATCACCGCTTGGAACCCGCCCGTCGTACGGCTGCGGGTCGAGGTCGACGGCGAGGTCGTCTCCGACTTCGACTCCCCCGTGCTCCAGGTCGCCATCGGCAACGGTGCCTCGGTGGGCGGTGGGACCCGGCTGACCCCGGGTGCCGACCCGGGCGACGGCAAGGCGGACGTGATGGTCTCGAAGGCCACCGGTCCGCTCTCCCGACTGATCTACGCCGGACGACTCAGTCTCGGCAACCACCCCGAGCACGCCGACGTGGTCTCCATGCGCGCCTCGCAGGTCACGGTCAGCGGCGAGGAGTTCTGGATCAGCGCCGACGGCGAGATCAGCGGCCCCGAGCGGCACCGGTCGTGGCGGCTGCAGCGCGCGGCGTACTCGCTCGTGCTGCCGGGCGAGGACTGAGCGGAGCCTCGGGGCGACTGGGACGGCCGTGAGGTCGCCGTACCCGGAATCCGATGTGCCCCGACACCACCGCCGTGGATAGCCTGCGAGGCATGACCACGCCCGACGCCGCCGCACCCGACGCCCCCGAGGACGACCTGTCCCAGGAGGCGGTCCGTCGCGAGAAGCGGGCCCGGCTGCTCGACGAGGGCCACGAGCCCTACCCGGTCGTGGTCGCGCGCACGCACTCCCTGGCCTCCGTGCGCGAGCAGTGGAGTCACCTCGAGAGCGGCGAGGAGACCCAGGACGTCGTCGGGATCGCCGGCCGCGTGATGTTCGTCCGCAACACCGGCAAGCTCTGTTTCGCCACCCTCCAGGAGGGCGTCGGCACCCGCCTCCAGGTGATGATCAGCCTGGCCGAGGTGGGCGAGGAGGCGCTGGATGAGTGGAAGCGCTCGGTCGACCTGGGTGACCACGTCTTCGTCGAGGGTCGCGTCATCTCCTCGCGCCGAGGCGAGCTCTCGGTCATGGCGACGCGGTGGCAGATGGCCTCCAAGGCACTGCGTCCCCTGCCGGTCCTGCACAAGGAGCTCTCCGAGGAGGCTCGGGTCCGCCAGCGGTACGCCGACCTGATCGTGCGCCAGGAGGCACGCGACATGGTGCGCACCCGCTCGGCGATCACGCGTGCCGTACGCACGACCCTCGAGACGGCCGGCTACCTCGAGATCGAGACCCCGGTGCTGCAGCTGATCCACGGCGGCGCGGCGGCGCGACCCTTCCGCACCCACATGAACGCGTTCAGCCAGGAGATGACCCTGCGCATCGCGCTCGAGCTCAATCTGAAGAAGGCCGTCGTCGGCGGCGTCGACCAGGTCTTCGAGATGGGCCGGATCTTCCGCAACGAGGGGGTGGACTCCACGCACTCCCCCGAGTTCACGATGCTCGAGGTCTACCAGGCCTACGGCGACCAGCACACCATGGCCGACCTGATGCGCGAGATGTTCCTCGCGGCAGCCGACGCGGTCGGGTCCCGGGTCGTCGAGACGCCGGCCGGAGCGGTCGACCTCGACGCCGAGTGGACCTGGCTCCCCGTGTACGACGGCGTCTCGGCCGCGGTCGGCGAGAAGATCACCCTGGAGACGCCGGCGTCGCGGCTGCGCGAGCTGCTGGAGCGCCACGAGGTCGAGTTCGACCCCGCCTGGGGTGCCGAGAAGCTCGTGCTCGAGCTGCTCTCCGAGCTCGTCGAGCCGACGCTGCTGCAGCCGACGTTCCTGTGCGACTACCCGCCGTCGGCGCAGCCGTTGGCCCGCCCCCACCGATCCAAGCCCGGCCTGATCGAGGCCTGGGACCTGATCATCGGCGGCGTCGAGCGCGGCACGGCGTTCAGCGAGCTCGTCGACCCCGTCGTCCAGCGAAGCGTGCTCGAGGAGCAGTCCTTGCTGGCCGCCGGCGGCGACCCCGAGGCCATGCAGCTCGACGAGGACTTCCTGCGAGCCCTGGAGTACGGCGCCCCGCCGATGGGCGGCCTGGGCCTGGGCATCGACCGGATGATCATGCTCTTCACCGGCGCCGGCATCCGCGAGACCATCCTCTTCCCGCACCTGCGTGCCGAGGTGCGGGGGTAGGGCGGGGTAGTTGCGGCCTGGGGCACTTACCAGCAGTTGTGCCTACTGGCGTACCCCTCTACGGGTCGGCAAGTAGTGATAACTGCTGGTAAGTGCCCCGCCGGGCACCCCCACCGGCCACCATTCCGCTACCCAGCGCGGTCGCGCTTGCCGAACTTCGCCCTGAGCTCGGCGGCCTGGATGGCCAGTCGGGGATGGAGGTCGGGCCCGAAGCGCTCGCAGGTCACGTCGTACTCAGCCCGCAACCGTCTCAGCGCTCCCGCCCGCCCATCGCCCCAGAAGTCCTGGTAGATGATCTCCGACATGCCCAGACCTTCGGCCCGGACCAAGCGGGAGCGCTTCTTCTCCTCCCAGACGACCTCGGTGATCGGCCTTTCGGCGACACCACCAGATCCTTTCGCCGTGTACTTGATCTTGCCCTGCACCTCGAAGACGTGGTTCCCGATCCTGAGATCGCACCAGACCAGCCTCCCCTCCGTCAGCAACGGGAACTGGACGTCGACGTCCCCGACCCCGAGCTCCTCGACGAGGTCGCGCCCCAAGGTCTCTGCCGCTGACTCGGCGCGAGGGTCAGCACGCTCGACCGCCGCCCGTACGTCGATCACACCTGGCCAGTGGCTCATCGGGAGATAGGCCTCGATCAGGGCGCTGCGGGGGATTCCCTGCCGCAGCGCCCAGTCACAGGCGACGAGCCCAGCGAGCTCACCGTGCTCCCGAGCGATGTCGACCGCCGTACGCGCGATCGAGAGGTGACGCGGCAGGTCGGGCGACTCGATCAGCTCGCCGGCGGCGAACCGGCCGTAGTGGTGCGAGATCCCCGCTCGCCTCCACGCTCCCCCATAGCCGGGCCGCGTCAGGTGGACCAGGCTCCTCCTCGGATCGAGGAGCGGCATGCGGTGCATGAGCGCAGCGGAGTCGTGACTGAGCGCCCAGACTCGATTCTTCGTCATGGCCACCGCTCGTGCCCGGGCGAGGGGTCGTCCGTGAAAGTCGTCCAGCTCCCTCCACGTGGCACCGTCCGCATAGACCCCTCGCACACCTGGCACGGGGACGAGCGACCCATCGCGCAGCAGACCGGTGATCCGCGACGGAGACAGCCCGGAGTCCATGGCTCCACCACGGGTCACGAGGCCGTCGTTCACAGCAAGGGTGCGGCGTAGTCGTGCATGCATGGCGAGCACCCTGCTCGGCGTACGGGATCTTCGCCCGGCCAGCGGGCGTCCCTGTGGAGAACCCGCGTGGCCCCGCGCCTGTGGACAACAGGTGGAGGCAGGCGCCGCGACTTACCAGCAGTTGTACCCACTGGACGACCGTTACAGGGGTCGGCTGGTACTCACAACTGCTGGTAAGTGCCCCGCCCCGGCACCTCAGCCCATCAGCTGGTCGTACGCCGTCGGGCTGGAGTCGCGCAGGAACTCCGAGCACCGCTCCCACTCGTCGTCCTCGCCGATGGAGCGGGCGGCCTTGGCCAGCAGGGACAGGCACACCAGGAACCCGCGGTTGCCCTCGTGCTCCCACGGGACGGGGCCGTGGCCCTTCCAGCCGTTGCGGCGCAACATGTCGAGCGATCGGTGGTAACCGACGCGGGAGTAGGCGTAGACGATGACCGGGTCGCTCTGTGCGGCGGCTGCCTCGGAGGCCAGCGCTGCCCAGGCGATGGGCGACGCGGGGAACTCGCGTACGGCGTCCACCGGGCTGGTGTCGGCGGCCAGCGCGTCCGCGGCCGGGTCGTGGGGAAGGTGGGTGGGCGGGGGTCCCGCCATCAGGTCGCCGAAGGAACTCATGCGCCCATCATGACCCGCGTCCCCCGACTCCCCCGCGCGGGGCGGTCCATCGCCCCCTGCCGCGCAGGACGACTCAGATCTTCTTGCCGGCCGAACGCAGGTCCTGGCAGGCCTCGACGATGCGGGCGGACATGCCGGCCTCGGCGGCCTTGCCCCAGGCGCGCGGGTCGTAGGTCTTCTTGTTGCCGACCTCGCCGTCGACCTTCAGCACGCCGTCGTAGTTGGCGAGCATGTGGCCCGCGACCGGGCGGGTGAAGGCGTACTGGGTGTCGGTGTCGACGTTCATCTTGATGACGCCGTAGTCGACGGCCGCGCCGATCTCCTCGGGCGAGGACCCGGAGCCGCCGTGGAAGACGAGGTCGAAGGGCTTCGAGCCGGCCTCGAGGCCGAGGCGCTCGACGACGGCCTCCTGAGCGGTCTTGAGGATCTCGGGGCGCAGCTTGACGTTGCCCGGCTTGTAGACGCCGTGCACGTTGCCGAAGGTCAGCGCCGCCATGTAGCGACCGTTCTCGCCGATGCCGAGCGCCTCGACGGTCGCGAGCGCGTCCTCGGGCGTGGAGTACAGCTGCTCGCCGCCGCCGCCCTCGACGCCGTCCTCCTCGCCGCCGACGACCCCGATCTCGACCTCGAGGATGATGTGGGCCGCCTTGGCCTTGGCCAGCAGTTCCTGGGCGATCTCGAGGTTCTCGTCGAGCGGCACGGCCGAGCCGTCCCACATGTGCGACTGGAAGAGTGGCGCCTCACCACGAGCGACTCGCTCGGCGGAGATGTCGAGCAGGGGACGGACGAAGCCGTCGAGCTTGTCCTTGGGACAGTGGTCGGTGTGCAGCGCGATCTGCACGTCGTAGTGCTTGGCGACCTCGGCGGCGTACGCCGCGAAGGCCAGCGAGCCGGTCACCATGTTCTTCACCGAGGGGCCCGAGAGGTACTCCGCGCCACCGGTCGAGACCTGGATGATGCCGTCGGAGCCGGCGTCGGCGAAGCCCTTGAGCGCCGCGTTCAGCGTCTGCGACGACGAGACGTTGATGGCCGGGAACGCGAAGGCTCCGGCCTTCGCGGCGTCCAGCATCTCGGCGTACTTCTCGGGGGTGGCGATGGGCATCTGCGGGCTCCTCGAAAGCGTCGGCGGTCTCGGTGGCACACCTTAGTGCCCGGCACGGGGCCCGCGACGTAGCCTCATGACATGGACCGCAGCAGCACTCTGACCACCAGCAGCCGGTCCGCCGTCGTGGCCTCGTCCCCGGCCGCGGCGTGGGACCTCGTCGCCTCGGGCGCCTCGGGCCCCCAGTGGTACGTCGACGCAGCACCGTTCGTGGTCCGCGGCGCCATCGACAGGCTGGTGGGTGGAGGCGGACGTCGTCACCGGCCGCCGGGCCGTGCGCGACTGGCCGCGGGAGACCGGGTCGGCTTCTGGCACGTCGTGGAGGCCGACCACCGCAACCGCCTCCTGCTGCTCGAGGCCGAGGTCAGGGCACCGGGTCGGGTCACCCTCGAGGCGAGCGTCACGGCCGCCGACGACACGAGCGTGATCTCGCTGACCATCGCCATCGAGCCGCACGGCGTGCTGGGAGCGGCGTACCTGATCGCCGACCTGCCCGCCCGCGGAGCCGTCGTCGAGCTGACGATGCTGCACCTGCTCACCGTCATCCGTCGCCGGGACAACCCGTGGCCCGTGGACTCCGTGGTGGAGGCCTGAAGCCCTCCACCACCGGGTGATGTCGACACGCTTCGAGGACATCTAGCGTCGAGCCATGAGTCTCACCACGGGCGACAAGGTCACCTGGAACACGCCTCAGGGCACCACGACCGGCACCACGGTCGAGAAGAAGACGAAGCCCTTCCAGCACGACAAGCAGAAGTTCGACGCCAGCGACGACGACCCGTACTGGATCGTGGAGTCCGAGAAGACCGGCGCGAGCGCCGCCCACAAGGAGTCGACGCTCACCAAGAAGTGAGGCCTGCCAGGCTGGGGGCATGGCGGTCGGCGAGCAGCGTCCCGACGTCGTACGGCGTGCCTGGCTCCGCCTCGGGGGGCTCTCGGCTGCTCTGACGGTCGTCGGGCTGGTCACCCTGCTGGTCCTGCCGCTCTCCCGCGACTCCATCGCCGCGACGATCGAGCCGCTCGGCCCGGCGGCGCCCGTGGCCTACGTCCTGGTCGGCGCCCTCCTCGGGATGATCTTCGTGCCCGGGCCGCTGCTCGCCGGCGTCAGCGGAGCGCTGTTCGGCACCGGGACCGGCTTCGTCGTCACCACGTGCAGTGCCACCCTCTCGGCGGTGCTCTCGACCCTGGTCAGTCGACGGCTCGGCAGGCGACCGGTCGAGGCCGTGGCGGGCGAGCGCGCCACGGCGCTGATCTCGCTCGCGCGGCGCCGCGGGTTCGTGGTGGTCGTGCTGCAACGCTGGATTCCGGGCATCCCCGACTCCCCGTTCTCCTACGTCTTCGGCGCCATCGGGATCGGCGTCCCCGCGATCGCGCTGGGCACGGTCGTCGGGTCGGCGCCGCGAGCCTTCGCCTACACGGCACTGGGTGACGCCGCAGTCACCGACGACGCACGGCTGGCGCTGGCCGCCGCGGCCGTGGGCGTCGCGATCTCGGTGGTGGGTGTGGCTGCCGGCGTGGTCGTCGTACGGCGTGAACGGCGCACCTCGTCCGAGGACGGTGACGAAGCCGGCGTGACCTGAACGAGCCCCCGTCGTTGAGGCAGAGACATTCTCGGCCAATCCCACCAGGAGACCGACCATGCCCGATGCCCTCCGGCGCCCCACCTTCAGGCGCCCCGCCCTCAGGCGCCCCGCCCTTCTCGCGGCGGCCTGTGCCCTGTCCCTGGCCGGCGGCCTGACCCAGGTCGCGCCGTCGGGCGCGGCGGAGCCACCTGCGCCGCTCGATGCGGGGGTGAGCGACTTCTTCGCCCCCCGGCTCCTCACCGTCGACGTGGTCGGTCCCACCGAGAAGCAACGGCTCCTCGCCCTGGGCCTCGACATGACCGAGCACGTCGGCCACGACTACGTCGAGGTGGTCGTCCACTCCGCCGCCGAGCTGCGCACACTGGTGGAGAACAAGTTCACCTACGACGTCCGGATCCCCGACCTGATCGCCCGCGACCTGGAGGTCAAGGCCCTCGACGCGGCCTACGCCGCGCGGGTCGCGAAGTCCCCGCTCCCCTCGGGGCGCACCGGCTACCGCTTCGCCAAGGACTACAACCGGGACCTGCGGCTGCTGGCCAAGAAGCACCCGAAGGTGGTCAAGCGCTTCAAGCTCCCCCGGCCCACGCTCGACGGCCGCGACGTCTACGGCGTCGAGATCGGCAAGGGCGTGCGCAGGCCCAACACCGGCCAGCCCACGTTCCTGCTGATGGGGGTGCACCACGCCCGCGAGTGGCCCTCGGGCGAGCTGGCGATGGAGTTCGCCATCGACCTGGCCACCAGCTACGGCAAGGACAAGCGGATCACCAAGCTCCTCAAGAAGGCGCGGGTGATCGTCGTACCAGTGGTCAACGAGGACGGCTTCAACCTCTCCCGCACCGACGGTGAGTACGTTGACCTGCGCGACCTCAACGACTACGACCCCCTCGGTGGCACCGGCTCGGTGCTGGCCACGCCGGGGCGCGCCTACATGCGCAAGAACTGCCGCATCGTCGACGGCCAGGACACGCCCGACGCCACGTGCAAGGCGTTGCTGGCCACTCCCGGTGGCTTCGGCCACGGTGTCGACCTGAACCGCAACTACGGCGGCTTCTGGGGCGGTCCCGGCGCCAGCGACCTGATCGCCGAGCCGACCTACCGTGGCGCCGAGGCCTTCTCGGAGCCGGAGACCCAGAACATCCGCGACCTGGTCCGGACCCGCAACGTCACGATGCTCATCTCCAACCACACCTTCTCCAACCTCGTGCTGCGACCCAACGGCGTCAACCCGACGACCATCGGCTCCGACGGGCTGCCGGTCGGCGACTCGCCCGACGAGAAGGGCCTGAAGAAGCTCGGCGCGAAGATGACGGCCGCCAACGGCTACGCCAACATCCACGGCTGGCAGCTCTACGACACCACCGGCACGACCGAGGACTACAGCTACAACGCCACCGGCGGCTACGGCTACACCTTCGAGATCGGGCCGAACGAGTTCCACCCGCCCTACCAGGAGGTCGTCGATGAGTACGTCGGCGCCGGCAAGTACGCCGGCAAGGGCAATCGCGAGGCCTACCTGGTCGCCCTCGAGCACGCCTCGGACCCGCGTTTCAGCGGCACCCTGAGGGGCAAGGCGCCCCGGGGCGCGACCCTGCGCCTGGCCAAGACGTTCGACAGCCCGACCTGGGACTCCTCCTTCGAGGACTTCGTCGACACCTCCATCACGGTGCCGAAGTCGGGTCGGTTCTCCTGGCTGGTCAATCCCTCGACGCGCCCCGTGGTGGCGCCCAAGACCTACTCGGTGCCGAAGAAGACGCCGTTCAAGAGCCAGGTCGACGAGGAGCCGGTGGCCCCGCCGCTGGGCTCGACCGACGTCGAGTTCGTGCTGCCGAAGAAGGCCGACCTGCTCGACATCGACCTGGACTGGGCGACCCCCGACGACCTCGACCTCGAGGTCTACCGTCAGGTCGGCGACAAGCTCGTCGAGGTGGGCTCCTCCGGCAACGCGCCGGGCGAGAAGGAGAAGGTCACGCTGGTCGACGCCTCCCAGGGCACCTACGTGCTGCGGGTCGTCAACTACGCCAGCGCGGCGCCGACCTTCACCCTCACGACCGAGGCCTTCGAGTCGGTCACCAGGACGACCAAGGGCGGCGTCGAGCGCTACACCCTGACCTGCGAGAGGAACGGCACGGTGAAGGCGAAGAAGAAGGTCCTCATCGACCGTGGTCAGGTCAAGAAGCTCAACCTTCGCAAGGCCTGCCGCTGACCTGACCGCACCCGTCACGAGCCGCTCGACCTGCGGCTCGCGTTAGCCGAATCACGCATACCGGTGACGCGGGCCGCGGTCCTACCGTGTCGCAGGCGTGTGTGCTCGCGCGCCCAGACGACAGGGGTGCTCGGTGAACGGTTCTCAGCGCACGGCTCAGGCGAGGCAGGTGGCTCGGGCGTGTGCCCTCCTGCTCGTGCTCGGCATGCTCAGCACGGCGGGACTCTCGGTGGCGGCACCGACCGCGACCGCCACGGCCACCGCCACCGCCACGGCCGCGGCGGCCGCCCAGCCGATCGTCCTGTCCGACACGGACAACGCCTCGACCCCCAGCGTGGGGGTCGAGGCCGACGGCACCGGCCACATCACGTGGGTCGAGCGTGACGCCGACGACGTCGACACCGTGCGGTACTGCCGGCTGCCTCGTGGAGCGACGGTGTGCGAGCGCTCCGAGACCTTCGCCACGCCGGGCGGGCTGACGTCGTTCGGTCCGGCCGACGTGGTGCTCCCCGGCGACGGACGGGTGCAGGTCGTCGGCACCTTCTGCTGCGGTGGCGTGGAGGGCACCTACCTCGTCGAGTCCCTCGACGGCGGCGACTCCTTCCTGCCCGCCCGTCGGATCGGCACCGCCGGCACCGGCTACTCGATCGCCGGTCCGGGCGAGAACGCCATCACCATGATCGAGGACGCGACCAGCGCCATCGTCGGAGCCCGGGTGCAGGTGGCCGAGACGGACGGAGGCATCACCAGCGCCAAGGCGGGAGTCGGGGATCCCGACCTGTCGCAGTACTACGCCGGCGGCGTCGGCCTGATCGACCCGGCCACCCCGATCGCCGCCTACACGGACCTGACCGACACGACCATCAGGCGCTACGACGCCGGGGCCGGCACCGACTACAACACCATCGACAACTGGTCCGACCCGCTGACGATCCCCGGGGAGGACGAGCCGACCCTGGTCACCGGCGCCGCCGGGACCTTCGTGATGACCCACGTCGAGTACGACGACAACGCGCTCAAGGACGCCTACCAGGTGCGCCGCATCTCGGCGGACGACGAGGACGAGAGCCCGCTGGGCAACCCCTTCGTGGCCAGCGACATCTCGAGGTCGCTGTTCGGCACCCTGACCGCCGACGACGACGGCGGACTCACCGCCGTGTGGACCGACGAGGGCGACGGCGCCGCCATCCGGTCGTCGTACGCCGTCAACGCTACGTCCTTCACCGCGCCGGGCACGGTGGTGCAGGACGCTCGCGGCTTCCACCTGAAGGTCGACACCGCCGGTGACGGTGGCGGGTTCGTGGCCTGGGACGAGAACTTCGAGGGGCGGGTGCTCGTCGCCGCGATCCCCGTGGGCGGCGTGGTGCCCGACACCGACCCACCGGTGGAGCCGCCCCAGCACGTCGGTGGGTTCACCCCCGGCAACAACACGCCGAAGTGCACCCGCAAGGTCACCATCAGGTCCGGGGTCGTCGCCGCCGTGCGCAGCGGCTGCTTCGACGACGACGGGCCCCACGGCTACGTCACCAAGAGCGACGTCAACGTCAACGGGATCGACTTCGTCACGGGCAAGACGTCGACCAAGATCAGCATCGACACCAAGAAGCACACGATCTCGGCCGGGGCCGGCGTCGTGCAGAAGGCCGGTCCGATCATCCTCGCCAAGGACGCCGGCACGTGGGACGTCGACGGGACGACCACGTTCCAGGGACTGGAGAAGTCGAAGATCAAGCTGTTCGACTTCCCGGTCCTCGGCGAGGCCGCTGTGAAGTTCGCCTCGGGCAAGGCAGAGGTGACCGTCAACCTCGGGATGCCCCACCCCTTCGACGCGGTTTCGGGCCAGTCCGTCCTGACGACCACCCAGGCCAAGGGCCTGATCCTGACCGGCATCGGGATCACGGCGAAGAACCTCACGATCGGGGAGTTCGGGGTCCAGGACCTCTCGGTCACCTACGACGCGGGGGTCTCGGCGTTCTCCGGTACGGCGCGCCTCAAGCTGCCGCCGGCCGGCACGTACGTCGGCATCGACATCGGGTTCAAGGCCGGCAAGCTCGTCCTGCTCCACCTCGAGGCCAAGGACGGTCCCCCGTTCCCCTTCACGATCTATCCCGGCCTGTGGGTCACCGGCCTCGGCTTCGGCTACGACGGCACCAACGGCTTCGCCATCGGGGGTGGCGCCAACTTCGGGATCCCCACTCCCGCGGGTCCGATCCAGATCGAGGCCATCGGCAGCCCGAAGGGCACCGGCGGCGGCTTCCGCTTCGCCCTGCCCAACACGGGTGGAGCAGAGATGACGCTCGGGGGCGACCTGAGGGTCCTGGGCATCAAGCTGGGCTCGGCGACGTCGCACTTCCGCACGAGCGGCGAGTTCGGCTTCGGCGCCACCCTGGACCTCGGCGCCCCGCGACTCGGGATCCACGGCGGCGTCAAGGGAGACGTCGACCTGGTGGCGGGCACGTTCAACGCGAACATCGCCGTCGACCTCTGCGTCGTGGTCTGCCTGCTCGAGGCCAAGGGAGTTCTCTCCGACGTCGGTGTCGCGGTCTGCGGCGAGCTGGACTTCGGGCTCTTCGAGGTGGGGCTGATGTTCGGCTACCGCTGGGAGTCCGGGCCCGAGGTCGGCACGAGCTGCGCCACCGGTCTCTTCACGACCCCCGGCGCCGGCGGGCCGTCGCCCACCGGAGTCACGCTCGGCCCCGACGGGACGCTCTACGTGCCCGGCACCTCCGACGACGTCACGACGTACACGGTCAACGTCCCGGGGACGACGGGCGTGCCCTCCGTGATCGTGCGGGACCAGGGCGGCAACGTGGTCGTGCGGAGCGACCCAGCAGACCTCCTCGAGCCCCAGAGCGGCAACCGCGTGGTGCTGGTCCCGAGCCCGGCCACCGACTCCGTGCGCGTGGTCATCGTGCAGGACAGCAGCACCCCGAAGCAGTTCAACATCACCACAGCAGCCGAGTCCCCGCGGTTGGCCATGCGCACGACTCGGGTGGGGCCCGGCGAGCAGCAGGTGACGCCCGCTCTCACCGTCGCCGAGACGGTGCCCGAGACGCAGGTGTCGGGCCAGCTCAGCGGCTCAGGTCGCAGCCGCTCGTTGACCTACTCCCTGACCGACCTGGACGAGACCGGCCGGTCGGTCCGCTTCGTCGAGATCGGCCCCGGCGTCAGCCACGTGCTCGGCACCACCACGAAGGCGGCGGGCAAGCTGCCGTTCACCGTCGCGCAGGGTCGGGCGGGTCGCCGTACGGTCGAGGCGATCGTGCTCAACGCCAACGGCCTGCCCGTCGCGAGCAGCACCGTCGCCGCCTTCCGGGCACCCGGCTACGTGCTGCCGAGCAAGCCCAGGAAGCTCGAGCTCGCGGTCAGCAAGAAGGACAAGCTGACCGCGACGTGGAAGGGCAAGGGCGCGAGGTCCTATTTGGTGCGGGTCGCCGTGGCCGACGGTCGACGACTGCTCCTGCTCCCGTCCAAGGCCAAGGTCGTCGTCCCGAAGGTGTCGAGGAAGGAGAAGGTCGTGGTGACGGTGACCGGCGTGGATGCCCGCGGTCGCACGGGCACGACGGCGACGGCCAGGCGCTGAGCCGAGCCCGTGCGTCCGGCGGACTCAGTCGACGAGAGCGCCGACGTCCTCCAGCGACTCCGACGCATCGGCCGCGAACCCCGGGTGCAGCGACTCCCGGCCGAACGCGAGGCGGGTACGGCGTCGCGCGTCGACGCGGTAGGACCAGTTGCGGTCCTGCAGACCCCCGAGCAGGTAGGACGGCGCCAGCCCGAAGTACTCGCCGCGCGAGCGCTCCGACCACGCCCGGGCCTCGCGGCGGCGGGTCTTGTAGAAGTTGACCAGGTAGCCCTTCTCGAAGAGACGGACGACGGTGTAGCCGCCGGGGTACTCCTTGACGGCACCACCCTCGAAGTACGGCAGTCGGCCGGTCTCGGTGTTGCGCGACAGGTCGTTGCGGTGCGTGTGGCCGGCGTAGACGCCGGCGGCATTGGGGTACTTCGCGAGCAACTGCCGGAAGGCACGGGCGTCGTCGTTGTCCAGGCCGTTGGCGAACGGCGGCAGGCCGGTCGCCGACGCCGTGGCACTGGCCGGGTGGTGGAACAGCGGGATCGTCGCCTCGCCCTTCTCCAGCTCGGCCTCGAGGTACTCCAGCTCGGAGCGGCGCAGCACCCCGGTGGTCTCGCCGTCGTTGGAGTCGAGCCCGACGAAGCGGTAGCGGGCCTTGCCGGTGCCGACGGCGACCGAGAAGTGCTGGGTGCCCTTCTCGAAGCCGCGGTGGAAGCGCTTGTCGAACCGGTCGACCAGACCGGCGTCCACCTTCGGTCGTTGACGATCGTGGTTGCCGCGGGTCACGAAGTAGCGCGGGTCGTCACCGGGACGCACCAGGTCCGTGCCGCCCAGCTCCCCGAAGTCGTCCAGGGTGCGCTTGCACTCGCGCAGCGCCGCGGGCTCGGACTCGTTGGACAGGTCCCCGTTGGCAAGGAGCAGGTTGCAGCCGCGCATCCTCGCGTCGTGGACGGCGCCGCGACCCATGAAGCGCCAGTAGGGGTGCTCGGGGTCCACCGGGAAGCCCGGCGGGATGCCTCCCCCGGGCAGGCTGGGGTTGCTGTAGGCGAGGCCGGCGACCTGCTCGCCGAAGTGCAGGTCGTTGAGCCAGGCGACCCGTCCGACCTCCTTCCCGCCGGGGCGGAGCATCGTGGTGAACAGCGGCGGGGCCGGCCCGCGCAGGATCGAGCCCGGGACCACGCCGGTCGCGACGGCGACCCGGCCCTTGCTCTCCGCGCGCCAGTAGTAGGTGCGCCCCGGCTTCAGGCCGGTCACCTCGACGTAGTGGTAGGCCGTCCTGTCGTGTCGACCGACCACCTTCCACGTGCGCGGGTCGGGGTTCGTCCCGATGAGCACCCGGCCCGGCGCCGCCACCGGCTTCGGGCGGCCGAACTCGTCGAGGCGCAGCGGGTCACCGGTGAACCACGTGATGATCGCGCTGGTGTCGGTGACCGTCACCAGCTCGAGGTTGATCGGTACGGCGTTGCCTGCCCTCGAACCGTCCGCCACCGCGTCCGCCAACGACCAGTCGGGCCCGATCGCCTCGAGCGCCGGGAAGGTCGCACCGACCAGGGCGGCGTACTGCAGCAGCTGGCGCCGGGAGAGGTTCGACTCGCACACGACCGGCAGCGTAAGCCGCACCGGCCAACGCCGTCCGACGTCCGAGCGAACCTTGGTCACGATTTCGCGGTTTCGCCCCCGCGGGCGCCGGGAGGACCTACGGTTCCCCCGACCCCGCCCCGCCCCGCCAGGCGGGGCGGGCCCCGTCGGGCGACAGGTCGGCGTGCGCACGCACCCAGGAGTGCATCGCGATCGCGGCCGCGGCCGAGGCGTTGATCGAGCGCGTCGAGCCGAACTGCGCGATCGAGAACGTCCCGGCGCACGCCGTACGAGCGGCCTCCGAGAGGCCCGGACCCTCCTGGCCGAAGAGCAGGCACACCCGACGCGGCAGCGTCATCGTCTCGAGGTGGGCCGATCCGGGGAGGTTGTCGATCCCGAGCAGCGGCACCGGCCCCCCGTCGTACGACGCCAGGTATTCCGCGAGGTCGGCGGCCGTCTCGTGGTGGCGCACGTGCTGGTAGCGGTCGGTGACCATCGCGCCGCGGCGGTTCCAGCGACGGTTGCCGACGATGTGGACCTCGGCGGCCAGGAACGCGTTGGCCGAGCGGACGATGGTGCCGATGTTGAAGTCGTGCTGCCAGTTCTCGATGGCCACGTGGAAGTCGTGGCGGCGAGTGTCGAGGTCGTCGCGGATCGCCTCGAGCGTCCAGTACCGGTAGCGGTCGACGACGTTGCGCCGATCCCCCTGCGCGAGCAGCTCCGGGTCGTGGACGCTGCCGGGCTCACCGACCCCGTCGGGCCACGGACCCTCCCACGGCCCCAGTCCGACCTCCGGCTGCCCGTGCGGCATCGGGTCGTACGGCGCGCGACGCACCGCGTCGCCACCGGACTCGTCCGCTGCTCCCTGACCCACGAGGCAGACCGTAGCGGCCCCGACCTCCGGTCGGTCGGCCGTGGGCAGATCAGGGTGATCCCAGGGTCGGACTCGGCCACGAAGACCCCGTCGAGGCAGGTACCGTAAGGATGTGACCTTACTGGCCGCGTTCTCCGACCTGACGAACACCATCGAGCCGATGCTCTTCGGCATCAAGTGGCTCGATCCTGCCTACCTGCAGATGGAGTTCGGCGGCGCGTTCATCTACCTGGCGCTCGCCATCGTGTTCGTCGAGTGTGGCCTCTTCTTCCCGTTCCTGCCCGGCGACACGCTCCTCTTCGCGCTGGGGCTCTTCATCGCCGGCGGCACCAAGACCGGCTACACGACGTTCGGACTGGAGAACAAGCCCGTCGAGCTCGTGCTCGCCATGCTCGCGCTGGTGGTCGCGGCCTTCCTCGGCAACGTGGTGGGGTACGAGATCGGTCGCAAGCTCGGACCACCGCTGTACCAGCGCGACGGCCGGATCCTGAAGAAGAAGTACTTCGACCAGACGGGGGTCTTCTTCGAGAAGCACGGCAACAAGGCCCTGGTCATCGGGCGCTTCGTGCCGTTCGTCCGCACCTACATCACCGTGGTCGCGGGCGTGACGCTGATGGAGCGGCGCCGCTTCTTCCTGTGGAGCTTCATCGGGGCGGTGCTCTGGATCGCGAGCATCACGCTGCTCGGCTACTTCCTCGGTGAGGCGGTGCCGTGGCTCGGCGAGAACATCGACTACGTCACCATCGCGATCCTGCTCTTCACCGTCATCCCCCTCGCGTGGGAGTGGTGGCGCCACAAGCGCCACGGCCACGCCGAGGACCTGGCTGCGGCCCCCGAGGCCGGCAAGGTCTCGGGTCGCCTCGAGGCCTGACCAGGCCTGACACCGGTCGAGGTGCGAAGGCCGCCTCGCGGCCTGAGCCCCGCACGGTGGTCGAGGTGCGAAGGCCGCCTCGCGGCCTGAGCCCCGCACGGTGGTCGAGGTGCGAAGGCCGCCTCGCGGCCTGAGCCTCGAGACCCCGTGACCCCTCCGCTCCCTCAGCGGATCACCTTGGCGAACCAGATGGTCCGGTGGCTCCAGTCGCCGGCGCCGCGCCGTACGCCTGAGCAGACGGCGATCGCCAGCCGGCCGGGGCCGTCGGTGCGGTAGTAGCGCTTGAAGCGCTTCTCCGCGGTGATCTGGACCCGGTCGATCACCTCGTAGCAGCGCACCTGACCCTTGGCCCCGCGAGCGACGATCCGGCCGCCCACCTGCAGTCCGTTGATGAGGTCGTTGCCGATCGCCGAGCCGTCGGGGTAGGTGTGGGCGTTCGTCTTCACGACGCCGTGGCGGGCGCCGGCCTTGATCTTGTCCTTCGCGTCCCAGGCGAACTGGCGCTTGCCGGTGTCGGTCAGCGGGGGCGCCTTCGGCACGTTGGCGGCATCGCGCCCCAGAGCCAGGACGACGCGCCTCTTCGAGACGTGCGGAATGCCCAGGGACGTGGGGCGGAACTTCTTGCCGGCGTTGGAGCACCCCTTCTTCTTCGCCACCGTCGCCTGCTGCGCCGGCGGCGGGTTGGCGGCGGCCTGCTGGTCGGGCACGAGCGCCGTGGTGAGCGGCACCAGCAGCGCGACGAGGAGCGCGGCGAGACGGACGCCGGGAGGGAGGGCGGGAGCATTCCGCACGAGCGATCACCTTCGCAGGGCAGCCGCCCGTCGGTGAGGACCCCATGTCCCGCTGCGTCCGATCCGGCGACTTCGTCATCGTGCCACGGCTGCGCTCCGCGCACGAGAGTCGTCCCGCGCTGAGCTCAGCGTCAGCCGGCCCTCGTCACGCGGTGCGTACGGCGTCCAGGTCGGCCTTGGTGAGCACGGCGCGGACCTCGAGACCGACGTCGGCGAGCGGGTTCTCGCCCGCGGGGCTGCGGTCGATGGCGCAGCAGACCACGTCGACGATCGCGCCGCCTTCGCGCAGCGCCCTGGTGGCGTCGCGCACTGCGCCGCCGGTGGTGATGACGTCCTCGATCAGGGTGACCCGCTTGCCGTCGTACGCCCCTCCCTCGGCGAGCTTGCAGGTGCCGTAGGTCTTGGCCTCCTTGCGCACGAAGAGGGCCGGGGTGCCGAGGATCGAGCTGACGACGGTCGCGATCGGGATGCCGCCCATCTCCAGCCCACCGAGCAGCTCGGTGTCCTGCGGGACCAGCTGGATCATCTCGCGCGCCACCCGTCCGAGCAGGAGCGGATCTGCCTCGAAGAGGTACTTGTCGAAGTACTCGTGGCTGACCTGGCCGGAGCGCAGGGTGAACTCACCCGTCAGGCGGCAGCAGGCGTCGATGTCGGCGGCGAGGGAGTCGTCGGTGGTGGTCACGACTGGCAGGGTAGTCGCCATGTCCCGCCGCTCGCTCGCCCGTCGACCCGCCCACCGGCCCGCCCACCGGCTGGACGGCATCCCCCCGACGATCTTCGCCGAGATGTCCGCCCTGGCCGTGCGCACCGGCTCCCTCAACCTCGGTCAGGGCTTTCCCGACGAGGAGGGGCCGGCCGAGGTGCTGGCGGCTGCGGTCGCAGCCATCCAGGGCGGTGCCAACCAGTACGCGCCCGGCATCGGGGTCCCGGCGCTGCGACGGGCCATCGTCGACCACCAGCACCGCCACTACGGGATCGAGCTCGATCCCGACACCCAGGTCGCGGTCACGACCGGCTGCACCGAGGCGATCGCCGCCTCCCTGCTCGGCCTCGTCGACCCGGGCGACGAGGTCGTCGTCCTCGAGCCCTACTACGACTCCTACCCGGCGATGCTGCAGATGTGCGGCGCCGTACGGCGACCGGTCACGCTGCGCTCCCCCGACTTCCGTGTCGACCTCGACGAGCTGCGCGCGGCCGTCACTGAGCGCACCCGGTTCGTGCTGCTCAACAGCCCGCACAACCCGACCGGGACCGTGCTCACCCGCGCCGAGCTGGAGGCGGTGGCCGAGCTCGCCGCCGAGCACGACCTGGTCGTCATCACCGACGAGGTCTACGAGCACCTCGTCTTCGAGGAGGGCGAGCACGTCCCGCTCGCCACGCTGCCCGGCATGGCCGAGCGCACGCTCACCCTGTCCAGCGTCGGGAAGTCCTACTCGCTCACCGGGTGGAAGGTCGGCTGGGCGACCGGGCCGGCCGAGCTGGTCGGTGCCATGGTCGCCGCCAAGCAGTGGATGACCTACACCTCGGGGGCTCCTCTGCAGCCGGCCGTCGCGGTGGCGCTGAGCGAGCACCCCGACTTCCCGCGTGCGCTCTCGCAGGACCTGCAGGAGCGGCGCGACCTGCTCGTCGCAGGACTGCGTGACGCCGGGCTGCCGACGTCGACCCCGCAGGGCACCTACTTCGCGACCTCCGACGTCCGCGAGCTCGGTTGGCACGACAGCGCCGCCTTCTGCCAGGCACTGCCCGAGCGGGCCGGGGTCGTCGCGATCCCCGTGCAGGGGTTCTACGACGACCCGGCCGGCGCCGGTCGCCACCTGGTGCGGTGGGCGTTCTGCAAGCAGCGCGACGTGATCAGCGAGGCGACGGCCCGCCTGGCCGCCGCCGACCTGCGCGCCTGAGCCGGCGCGCCGGCCGGGGACGAGCTCAGCCGCGCACCTTCAGCTTGACGATCGTCGTGGTGCCGCCGACGAGGACGCCGACCTTCCACTTCTTGCCCTGGGTCTTCGTGCCGACCTTGGCCTTGCGGACCCAGGTGGTGACGTTGTCCTGGGTCTCGCTCGCCCTCATCGTGCGGCCGGCGCCCGAGAGCTGCGCCTTCTGCTTGACGGGCTTGAGTAGCCGCGGCTTGCTGGAGGCGCCGAAGACGGCCTGCACCTGGAACGCGTCGCCCCGCTCGACGATGTAGCGACTGCCGTTGAAGCGTGCACCCAGCACCTGCACCAGCGGCACCCGGTAGCGCTTCGACGTGCTGGCCGTGTTGCCCGCGAGGTCGGTGGCGGTTGCGGTGACCAGCACCGAGCGACCGTTGCGCTGCGACGCGACGGTGCAGGTGTCGAGTCCCGACGTGACGTCGGAGGCCACGCACCGCCCGGTCGGTTCCTCACCGCGGTAGGTGCGGCCGTCCTTGATGCCGCCCACGGTGACGACCGGGGCGTCGAGGTCGACGTCCACGGTCACCGACGCGGTCGCCGTACCGCCGTCCTCTGCCGTGACGGAGCCGCTCACGACCTGCTCGGCGCCCGACTCGTCGAGCACGACGGGGGCGGGGCAGTCCCCGACGATGGGAGCGCTCATCGGGGTGCAGGTGAAGGTGACGGTGACCGGTCCGGCGTACCACCCGGCGGCCGACGGGGGCTCGGCCGACGTCACGTCCGCGGTGATGGTCGGGTCGACGACGACCGGAGCGACGTCCTCGACACACGTGACCGTGCCCTCGCGCAGCACGAAGCCGCCGGTGCTGGAGTCGTCGGACCAGAAGGCCGGCTTGGAACCGTCCACGCACTCGCTGTTGGCGGCGAGCGTAAAGCCCTCGTTGTTGAGGTTGGGCATCGCGGTCGGGCGCTCGAAGTAGGTCTCCGGGGTGAACGCACCGTCGGTGACGTCGAACAGTGCGGTCCGACCCTCACACGTGTCGTCGCACACGACCCACAGCTGCTGGGTGCTGGCTTCGAAGTGCAGGTCCATCACCGCAGGGAATCCGCTGGCGAAGTCGGCGACACGGGTGAAGGTGCCGGCGGTGTGGTCGAGCGCGTAGGCGTAGACCTGGCCGTTGCCCTCGAGGCCGACCAGGAAGAGGCCGCCGCGGTGGTCGGCGTACGTCGTGGGGTCGTAGGCGGCGCCGGTGGTCTGGTCGACCAGGCCCGCCTCGACGAGGTAGGAGTCGGGCACGAAGGCGATGCCCTCCAGCCCGGAGTTGGCGGCCACCGTCGGCAGGTCGTCAACGAGGTTCCACTCGTGGGTGGCCGTCAGGTCGGCCTCGCCGGCCGGGACGTCCCAGCGCAGGATGGCCGGGCGGCTGACACCGCTGGCGGCGTTGTTGCGCTCGGTGGCGGCGTAGACGCCGTCGTCCGAGCCACCGGCGCCCAGGGTCACCCCCTCGGTGTCGGGGAGACCGGTGCCACCGGGGTAGGTCAGCGTGTTGATCGCGGTCGGCGACCAGGTGCCGCCCGACTTCGCGAGACGGACGAGCTCGCCGGTGCCGTTGTTGACGGCGAAGAGCGTGCCCGGCGTGGTCGTGCCGGTGCCCTCGTAGGTCAGCCCGCTGATGTCGCCCCCGAGCACGCCGGCCTCGTCGACGGTCGCGACGTCCTGGCTGCCCGGCCACGGCTCGGTCACCAGGTCGCCGACGCACTGGTTGGTCGCGCCCTTGGTCGAGGCCTGTGTGATGGCGAAGTCCCCGGTGCCGTCGGGGCAGCGGCCGTACGTCGTGGTGGCGTGCTGCGCCCAGGTGTAGGAGTCGACCAGGGTGCTGTCGTCGGCCGCGAAGAGGCGAGCTGAGTCCGCACCCCCGAGTCCGAAGCCGAAGTCGGCCTCGTCGAGCACGAGGTGGGCACCGGGCGCGATCGACGTCGCGGCCGGGATCTGGAACGTGCGGGTGTCGTCGTCGTCCTTGAAGAAGAACCCACCCACGTCGACCGGGTCGACGCCGTTGTTGACCAGCTCGACCCAGTCGCCGGGCTCGCCGCCGCTGGACTCGATCTCGTTGATCCGCACCGGGGCCGAGCAGTCGTTGGCGGCGCCTCGCGTCGACGACGTGGTGGTGGTGAAGTCACCGGTGCCGTCGGGGCAACGCCCGTACGTCGTCGCCGCGTGCGTCAGCCAGGTGTAGGTGTCGATCGCCTCGTCGCCGGTCGAGCCTCCGGCCGGTCCGAACAGGCGCACCGAGTCGGCACCTCCGAGCCCGAACCCGAAGTCGGCCTCGGCGAGCACGTAGTACTCACCCGGGGCGACGATCGTGTTGTCGGGGATCGTGTAGAAGGCCTTGGAGTCGTCGTTGTCCTTGAACCGGTAGCCGGAGAGGTCGAAGCCCTCGGAGCCGGTGTTGATCAGCTCGGCGAAGTCGCCGACGAGGTCGCCGTTGGACTCCACCTCGTTGAAGGTCACCGTCACCTCGGGGCCGGCGGGGCAGTCGTTGGCCGCGCCTCGTGTCGAGGAGAGCGTGGTGCCGAAGCTGCCGACGCCGTCGGGGCAGCGGCCGTAGGTCGTCTCGGCGTGCTCGGTCCACACGTAGGAGTCGACGAGCGTCGTGCCGTCGTCCAGGAAGAGCCGGGCCGAGTCGCCGCCGCCCAGGCCGAAGCCGAAGTCGGCGGTCGCGAGCACGTAGTACTCGCCCGGGGCGACGGTGGTCTCCGCGGGGATCGGGTAGGCGTGGGTCGGGTCCTCGTCGTCGTTGTCCCTGAAGATCCAGCCGGAGACGTCCACCGACGAGTCCCCGGTGTTCTTCAGCTCGACGAAGTCGCCGACCGGGTCGCCGTTGGACTCCACCTCGTTGACCGCGATGCTCGGCAGCTCGGGGCCGGGGCAGTCGTTGGCCGCGCCGCGCGTGGTCGACGCGGTGGTCACGAACTCACCGGTGCCGTCGGGGCAGCGGCCGTAGCTGGTGGTGGCGTGCTGGGACCAGGTGTAGGAGTCGATCAGGGTCGTGCCGTCGGCCTCGAAGAGGCGCGCGGAGTCGCCGCCGCCCAGGCCGAAGCCGCCGTCGCCGTCCACGTCGATCGCGACGAACCCGCCGGCCGGGACCGTCGTACCCGGCGCGATGGCGAAGGTGCGGGTGTCGTCGTTGTCCTTCACCCGCAACCCGGAGGCGTCGATCGCCGCTCCCGTCGGATTGACCAGCTCGATCCAGTCGGTCGTGTCACCGTTGGACTCGACCTCGTTGATGACCAGGTCGGCAGGAGCCGCCAGGGCGGGGGTGGCGGCGACGACCGAGACGGCCAGCGCCCCGCTCATCGCGATGGCTGCGGAGAGGAGGGGATGGAGCCAGGAGCGAGCGCGCACGTGTGCATCCTCGAAGGGGGTCGGCTGCCGAGTCAGCGAGCTGGGTGGTGCAGGGGCGCTCCGACCCTGGAGGAGCGCGGCTGCACCACGGCGTCGCCGAGGTGAACGACAGCCGAACGTCTCGGACCGGTTCGTGCGTCCGGACTCAGCGCGTCAGGAGCGGTGCTTCTGAGCGGCGAACCACGGTCCGGCACCACCGACGAACAGCAGTACGACAGTCGCGATCGCGGCGATCGTGAGCACGAGCGGCACGATGACGAGGGCGCCGAGGAGGCTGATCAGGGCCGCCATCGATGCGGAGACGACGAGCGTGATCCGCGCGCCGTTGCTGCCCCGGATCGTGAGGACAGCGAGCACGATCGCGACCAGGCACCACACCGCAAGGACGCCCAGGAAGCCGATCGCCACGTTGGCGATGGTCTCGGGCGAGATGTCCTGGTAGGCCGCGTTGGACGACAGCTCCTTGTCGACCTCGTCGATGAAGTCCTGGCGAGAGGTGCCGATGAAGATCATCGACACCGCCAGGCCGGCGAGCGTGATGCCGCTGGCGACCATCGTGATGATGCCCGCAGCCGTCACGGCGCCGGGACGCTTCCCGCGACCGGCCGGAAGACCCACCGGTGCGCCGTACGGGTAGGAGGGCTGCTCGCTCATGCCCGTCATCGTGGCACGCGACCCGTCGGGGTGGCGGATGTTCCACGACGACCCGGACGGCGGTGGCGGCGGCATCGCCTGCTCCGAGGACCAGGACGGCGAGGACGACGAGGGAGAGGAGGGAGGGGAGGAGGGAGAGGAAGCGCCAGACGGCACCGGAGCGCTCGTCGTGGCGCCCGCGGCCCGGTCACGCACCGGCTCCTTGCCGTCGAACCAGTCCCGTGCCGGTTGCACCCACAGCATCGCCACCGCAGCAGCGACGAGCGCCGACATCAGGCCACCCGAGGTGAGACCGGCGACGAACAGGATCGGGGCGAGCACGCTGAGCACCACACGTGCGCTGCGCGAGGCCTGCAGCACCTGCCACCCGAGGATGGCGGTCGCCGCGGCGCAGCCCCCCGCCACCAGGCACATCAGCCGGATCGCCAGCTGCACGTCGTCGACGCTGAGCCCCAACCCTTCACCGGGCGGGGTCGAGATGAACTCGTTGACCGACTCCTGGGACTCGATCGTGCCCAGTGCGGCCACCCGCTGGTAGGCGAAGAGGATGGTGACGACCGATCCGACCACGATCGACCAGCCGCTGAACGTCACCTGCCGGGGGCGTGGGAGTGGCTTGTCGGTCATGCGCCGAGTCTCCCAGAGGCCCCAACCGTTGCGTTCGGCAACCGAGCGTGGCGGGTCAGGATGGCTGTGCGCTCCGGCTGGTCCGGGACTCCACGACGATCAGTCCGAGCACGACCACGGCGCCCAGCACGGCCAGGAGCACGGGCCCGAGCACCGGGTCGTACGGCGCGAGGAGGGCGCCGGGGCCGTGCGCCTCCTCGACGGCACCCGCGGGCACCGACTGCCAGGGCCACAGCGCGCGCAGGGAGCCGAGCAGCAGGCCCACCATCACGAGCAGCGTGGTGCGGCGGCGGCGCTCGAGCAGGTAGCGCAGGACCGGCACGAAGGAGGCCAGCCCCACCAGGGCCCCCGCCGCGAAGACGGCCAGGTAGCCCAGGTCCCGGGCATCCACGGCGTCCAGCGTCACGGTGTAGAGACCCACGATGAGCAGCAGGAACGAGCCCGAGACCCCCGGGACGACGAGCGCACAGATCGCGACGGCGGCGGCGCCGAAGACCAGGACGAGGGGCACCTCGCCCGAACGACCGTCCCCGGCCAGCCCCACCACCCAGAAGGCCGCCGCTGCGACGGCGACCACCAGTGCGAGGTCGAGCCACCCGGCACGGCGCCCGGGGGGCAGCATCCGCAGGGGCACGGCGATCGAGACGACCACCAACCCGAGGAACAGTCCCCGCGCCAGCTCGGGCGAATCGGTGACGAATGACTCCATCACGCCGGCGACGGTGAGCAGGGCAGCGGCCATGCCCACCAGGACCGGGAGCACCAGGCCCCAGTCCACCAGGCGCAGCTCCGCCCGGGCCGACGTCAGCCGATCGGGACCGAGGACCAGTCGTCGACCGGCCTGGCTCACGTGGTGGAGGGAGTCGATGAGCTGCTCGTAGACGCCGGTGACGAGCGCGACGGTGCCGCCGGAGACGCCCGGCACGAGCTCGGCGGTGCCGATCAGGAAGCCGCGACCGAGGTCCACGGACAGCTGCCCGCGCCGAGGCGGGGGCGCTTCGTGCGGTGCTGGGTGGGGTGCTGGGTGGGGTGCGGGGTCAGCCGAGCGGACACCGGGGTCAGCGGAAGGGTCGACGTCGCGAGCGGCGTGCGGCATGCCTCCATTGCAGCAGAGGCCGCGCGCCGGCCGCGAAACGGCGCGTGCCGGTGCTCGGATGCTCAGCGGTGCAGCACCAGTCCGTCCGCACCCACGTCGACCCCGACCTGTCCGCCGTCGACGACCTCGCCGCCGATGAGCAGCTTGGCCAGGGGGTCGCCGATCGCCGACTGGATCAGCCGGCGCAGCGGGCGGGCGCCGTACGCCGGGTCGTAGCCGGTCTCGGCGAGCCACCGCTTGGCGGCCTCGGTGACGCTGATCGAGATGCGTCGTACGGCGAGGCGCTGCTCGAGCAGGGCGAGCTGCAGGTCGACGATGTGGGTCAGGTCGTCCTTGCTGAGCGCGTCGAACTGCACGATCTCGTCGAGCCGGTTGAGGAACTCCGGCTTGAAGCTCTGACGCACGACGGCCAGCACCGACTCGCGCTTCTTGTCCTCGTCGAGCGTCGGGTCGACCAGGTAGTGCGAGCCGAGGTTGCTGGTCAGGATGAGCAGCGTGTTGCGGAAGTCGACGGTGCGACCCTGCCCGTCGGTGAGCCGACCGTCGTCGAGGACCTGCAGCAGGATGTCGAAGACCTCGGGATGGGCCTTCTCGACCTCGTCGAGCAGCACGACCGAGTAGGGGCGGCGGCGCACGGCCTCGGTCAGCTGACCGCCCTCGTCGTAGCCGACGTAACCGGGAGGCGCCCCGACGAGCCGCGAGACCGAGTGCTTCTCGGAGTACTCGCTCATGTCGATGCGGATGATCGCGCGGTCGTCGTCGAAGAGGAAGTCGGCCAGCGACTTCGCGAGCTCGGTCTTCCCGACGCCGGTGGGGCCGAGGAAGAGGAACGAGCCGGTGGGGCGGTTGGGGTCGGCGATGCCCGCCCGCGAGCGTCGTACGGCGTCACTCACCGCCACGACGGCAGAGTGCTGGCCGATCAGGCGCTCCCCGACGACCTCCTCCATCCGCAGCAGCTTGGCGGTCTCGCCCTCGAGCATCCGCCCGGTGGGGATGCCGGTCCAGGCCTCGACGACGTCGGCGATCTGGGCGGCGCCGACCTCCTCGCCCACCAGAGGCTCCACGTCGGAGCCGGTCGCCTTCTCGTGGGCGGCGACGGCCTCGATCTGGGCCTCCAGCGTCGGGATCCGGCCGTAGAGGATCTCGCTGGCGGCCTCGAAGTCACCCTCGCGCTGGAGCCGCTCGGACTCGATGCGCAGGGCGTCGAGCTGGCGACGCAGGTCACCCTCGCCCTCGAGGGAGGCCTTCTCCTGCTCCCAGCGCGCCTCGAGGCCGCGCAGCTCCTCCTCGCGGTCGGCGAGGTCGGCGCGGAGCACGGCCAGCCGCTCGACCGAGGCGTCGTCGGACTCCTTGGCGAGCGCGAACTCCTCCATCTTGAGCCGGTCGACCCGGCGGCGCAGCTCGTCGATCTCCTCGGGGGACGACTCGATCTCCATCCGCAGCCGGCTGGCGGCCTCGTCGACGAGGTCGATCGCCTTGTCGGGCAGCTGGCGGCCGGGGATGTAGCGGTCGGACAGGGTGGCGGCAGCGACCAGCGCGGCGTCGGTGATCCGGACGCCGTGGTGCGCCTCGTACTTCTCCTGGATGCCGCGCAGGATCTGGATGGTGTCCTCGACGCTGGGCTCGCCGACGAAGACCTGCTGGAAGCGCCGCTCGAGCGCCGGGTCCTTCTCGACCCGCTCGCGGTACTCGTCGAGCGTCGTGGCGCCGATCATGTGCAGCTCGCCTCGGGCCAGCATCGGCTTGAGCATGTTGCCGGCGTCCATCGCGGAGTCGCCGCCGGCGCCCGCGCCGACGACCGTGTGCAGCTCGTCGATGAAGGTGATGACCTGCCCGCCGGCCTCCTTGATCTCCTCGAGCACGGCCTTGAGCCGCTCCTCGAACTCGCCGCGGTACTTCGCACCGGCCACCATCGCGGCCAGGTCGAGGCTCAGCACGCGGCGCCCCTTGAGGCTGTCGGGCACGTCGCCGTCGACGACGCGCTGGGCGAGGCCCTCCACGACAGCGGTCTTGCCGACGCCGGGCTCGCCGATGAGCACCGGGTTGTTCTTCGTACGGCGGCTCAGGACCTGGATCACGCGCCGGATCTCGGCGTCGCGGCCGATGACCGGGTCGAGCTTGCCGTCCTGGGCGGCGCGGGTCAGGTCGATGGAGTACTTCTCCAGTGACTCGTAGGTCGCCTCGGCGTCCTGGCTGGTCACGCGGCGGTTGCCGCGGACCGCGGTGAGCCCCTCGCGGAGCCCGGCCTCGGTCAGGCCGGCGTCGGTCAGCACCTGCTGGGCGCTCGACTCGGTCCCGGCGAGCGCGATGAGGAGGTGCTCGGTGGCGACGTAGTCGTCCTTCATGCTGCCGGCCAGGTCGAGCGCGGCCGCCAGGACGCGGGTCAGGGCCGGCGAGGCGGCGGGCTGCTTGACGGTGGCGCCGCTGGCGCTGGGCAGGCGGGACTGGGCGGCCTCCGCCTGGGCCTTGATGAGGGCGGCGTCCACCCCGGCCTTCGTGACCAGGCTGCCGGTCGTGCCCTCGCCGTCGCGCAGCAGCGCCGTCAGGACGTGGATCGGCTCGACCGCGGTGTGCCCACCGGTGGTGGCGGCCAGCTGGGCGGCCTCGATGGCCTCGCGACTGCGGGTGGTGAACTTCTCTGCGCCAAAGGTGCTCATGGGGGGTCTCGCTCTCGTGCGTGCCGATGCTTCCACTGGGTGCAACGAACAGAAAGTTGAGTCTGTTCCACTCAACTTTGCCAGATGTCGGCAGGCCTGGTCTCTCAGGCCTCCGCGTAGCCTCCCCCCATGCCCAGCACCGCCATGAACGCCCTCTCGTCCGGCCTCGGCCTCCTGCCGGACGCCCTCAAGCGCACCGCGATGACCCGACCACTGCGACGCCCCCGGGGGAAGGCGGCACCCCGCGGGCTGTCGCTGCTCTACGACGTCACCGAGACGCCGGTCGCCGAGGGGCTCGTCGTGACCGCGGCACCGCGCGTGTCGGGGGCGTCGTCCGCGGTGTCACCGCCTCCCGGAGCGGGGCGACACCTCGTCTACCTGCACGGCGGTGCCTACACGCTCGAGGACCAGCACTGGCCCTTCCTCGGCCTCTTCATCGCCCGCGGCTGGACCGTGCACCTGGTGGACTACCCCCTCGCCCCGGAGCACACCGTGGACCAGACCGTGCCGATGGTGATGGCGGCCTGGCAGCACGTCGTCGATCTCGTCGACGGCGCCCCGATCGACCTGGCCGGCGACTCGGCGGGTGGCGCCCTGTCGCTGGTCGCGCTGCAGGAGATCCGGGACGCCGGCCTCACCCGCCCGTCTCGCACGGTGCTGCTCTCGCCGTGGGTCGATGCGGTGATGAGCGACCCCGCGACCGTCGCGGCGGCGCCCGCCGACGTGCTGCTCTCCCTGCGGGGGCTGCACGGCTGCATCGAGCTCTACCGGGGCGACCGGCACGCGACCGATCCGTGGCTGTCCCCCATCAACGGCGGCCTGCACGACCTCGGCACCATCCAGTCCTGGGTCGGCACCGCCGAGATGTTCCAGCCGCAGTGCGAGCGGCTCGCCGACCTGGCGGCGCACGCGCCCGGCACCGACCACGAGCTCCACCTGGGCCACGACCTCCCCCACGACTGGGGCCTGTTCCCGGTGCCGGAGCGCGACCTGCTCGTCGAGGAGATGGTGGCCTTCTTCACCGCAACGCCCCTCACCTCCACCGGAGGTTGAGCAGCGAGCGCCAGCGACGGGCAGGCCCGGACGCTGGTTGAGGTGTGAGGCGCGCCAGCGCCGAACCTCGAAACCCCGTGAGCCAGCAAGCAGCCGCCACCACCCACGTCGCGTCCGGATACCCACGAATCATCCACAGGCGATGGTCACGAAGAGTTGTCCACAACCCCCACCGTTGAGCCAGATTCACCACCCGGCAATGTCGGTGGCAGGTGCTTGAGTAGACCCATGAACAGGCACCTCGACGGCACCGGGACGGGACACCCCGTCCTCGGTTTCCTCGACCTGCTCGAGCACGGCCTGGATCAGATCACCGACACCCCGGCGTGGTCATTGAACGCCGAGGAGACCACCGCCGCGATCACCCGACTGTCCTCGGACCTGGCCCGGTTGGCCGAGGTCGAGACCCGCCTGATCGGTCAGGTCGAAGCACTCGACCTGCCCGGGACCATGGGTGCGAGGTCCACGAGCGCGTGGTTGGCGCGCACGACCCGGATGACCCGGGGTGAGGCCAACCGGAAGTGCGGCCTGGCGAAGAAGCTGGCGGCCCACGACCAGACCCACGCCGCCCTCGCTGCCGGTGCCGTCCTGGCTGAGCAGGCGTCCGTGATCACCGACGCGGTCGACAAGGTGGACGACGACCTGACCGCTGACCGGGGCATCGCGGAGCAGCACCTCATCGAGCAGGCCGCCCACTTCGACGCCCACGAGCTGCGCCGGCTCGGAGAGAAGCTGTTCGAGGTCCTCGACCCCCAAGGGGCTGATGAGCGTGAAGCCAAGCGGTTGGCTGAGCAGGAGGAGCGGGCGAGGAAGCAGGCCGAGGTGCGGTTCCGTCACGGTGGTGACGGCACCATCCGCGGCAACTTCGTGCTCCCGCAGCTGCAGGCCGAGATGTTCCGCACAGCACTCCAAGCCTTGGCCGCCCCCAAGCACGTGCGGGCGAGCCAGGGTGCTGGTGCCTACGACGACGAGAAGCCCACCCCCCACAAGCTCGGGTTGGCGTTCATCGAGTACATCGAGCGCTACCCCACCGACCAGTTGCCGAAGCAGGGCGGTCTCGCCGCGACCGTGGTCATCACCGCCGGGGCGGACACCTTCACCGGGGGCGCGGAGAAGGCCGGTCACACCGAGACCGGCACCGGTGTCTCACCCGGACAGCTCATCCGCCTCGCGTGCGAGGCCAAGCTCTTCCCCGCAGTCCTGGACCACGGCGGCCACGTCCTCGACCTCGGCCGGAGCACTCGCTTCCACACCGCACCCCAACGCCTCGCGTTGATCATCGAGCAGAAGCAGTGCCAGGCCACCGACTGCGACACCCCCGGTGCGTTCTGCCACGTCCACCACACCACCCCCTGGACCAAAGGCGGCGGCACCACCACCCGACAAGCGGTCCTGCTCTGCCCCTTCCACCACCACCAAGCCCACGCCACCGGCCAGACCTACCCACTGCGGACGTAGACCGACCCGATCGACAGCATCGACCCACAACGAACACCCGCACCAGGCTCCAGGGCCGCGACGCGAGCCGATCCCGCACCGGGTCAGGCGCCGCAGTCCCCCGCCATGCCCCGCCGCTCGTTGCAGTAGAGGGTGCCGGTCGCGGGCTCGCTGAGGATCCCCTTGTCGAGGTGGAACCGCACCACATCACCCACCTCGGGTCGCGGGGCGTCGAGCGACCCCTCGTCGTACGACCGGACCTTGGTGACCTCGGCGCGCAGCGTCGCGTGCCGCTTCGTGCCGCTGGCGCGACGTACGTCGAAGGTCAGGTCGGCGACCATCTCGCAACACCCGATCGAGATGCGCTCGCGGGCCACGTGACCCTTGCGGATCTTGATCGACCGCGTGTGGCCGGTCCAGAGACCCTTGAACGTCGCAAAGGTCGCTGCGGGCGGTGCGGACCGTTCGCCCTGCTGGGGCTCTGCACCCGAGGCGACGGTCGGACGGCCGAGCAGCATCAAGGCCAGGGCGAGCATCGCCACGAGCGTCACGCCGGTCACGAGGCGTCGGTAGGCGAGGCAGCTGGACTGAGCGGGGTTCGTCATGTCTCTCCGTTCCCACCCCTCCCGAGTGGAGCGGTGTCACGAGAGAGACGCCGCCGGCCCGCACAAGGTTGCGTCGTGCGCCGATCCGGTCTCGAACCGGCTCAGCCCGGGACGGCGACCGCCGCGGCCTCGACAGCGCAGGCCTTGGCCCACCGGTAGTCGGCCTTGCCGGACGGTGAGCGCTCCACCTTGGTCACTCGGACGATCGCCTTGGGCACCTTGTAGCGGGCCACGTGGATGCCGCACTCGGCGAGCAGCTCCTCGTCGGTCGCGACGGCACCGTCGTGCACCTCGACGACGGCGACGACCTCGCTCCCCCACCGCTCGGAGGGGCGGCCGACGACGACGACGTCGCGGACGGCATCGTGCTCGACCAGCGCTCGCTCGACCTCCTCGACGAAGATCTTCTCGCCGCCGGAGTTGATGGTGATGCTGTCGCGACCGAGCAGCGCGATCCGCCCGTCCTCGAGCAGGTCGGCGCGATCGCCGGGGACCGACCAGCGCACGCCGTCGATCGTCGGGAACGTCCGCGCGGTCTTCTCCGCGTCGCCGAGGTAGCCCAGCGGCACCCGGTCGCGGCGTGCCAGCCAGCCACCGCGCTCGCCGGGCTCGAGGGTGCGGCTCATGGCCTCGTCCACGACCGTCGTGTCGCTCTGGGGCGTGAAGACAGCGGCCTCCACCTCGGCACCCTTGAGCGACATCGAGCTCATCTGCAGCCCCGTCTCGGACGATCCGGCCGCGTCCATCAGCAGGATGTGGGGCAGGGCCTCGAGGACCCGCGCGCGCACGCTCGGGGTGAGCGGCGCGCTGCCGTTGTTGATCGCCGCCAGCCCGCTCAGGTCGTACGGCGTGCCTGCGGCCGCCGCGCGCTCGACCTCCTCGACGAGGGGCAGTGCGACGGCGTCGCCGACCACGGGGAAGCTCACGGCCTTCTCCCGGATCGCCACGGTGAGGGCACCGGCGGCGTCGAAGCGGTGCACGTCGTCCGGGATCACGATCGTCCCGCCGCCGGTGATCATGTGGAAGGTCGACCACTGCGCCGCGCCGTGCATGAAGGGCGCCACGAGCAGCATGGTCATCCGCCCCGCCCCCGAGGCAGCGTGCTCGGCGATGGCGTCGTAGGAGGCGAACGGCTCCTCGCCACCGAAGACGGTGCCGCCCATCGAGGAGACGTAGATGTCGTCGTGGCGCCACAGGACACCCTTGGGCATGCCGGTCGTGCCGCCGGTGTAGATGATGAAGAGGTCGTCGCCCGAGGGAGTGGGCATCCCGGACGCCGGCGGCGCGGCGGTCAGCACCGACTCGTAGTCGACCGCACCCGGCAGCAGGTCGTGGCCGCTCTCGTCGGCGACCTGGACGAGGACCCGCAGGTGCGGCAGCCGGTCCCGGATCGCGGCGACCTGGGGCGCGAACTCGGCGTGGTAGACGAGTGCGGTCGTCGCGGCGTCGCTGAGGAGATAGGCGAGCTCGTCGGTGACGTAGCGGTAGTTGACGTTCACCGCCGCGCTGCGCGCCCGGTAGGAGGCGACCATCGCCTCGAGGTACTCGTTGCCGTTGCGCAGGTAGAGGCCGACGTGGTCCTGACCCGACTCGTGCCCGGCGAGCGCCCCGCCCGCACGCTCGGTCCGGCAGCCGAGACCCTGCTCGACCAGGTAGTGCGCCAGGCCGTCGATGCGCGCGTTCATCGCGCCGTACGTCAGACGGAGGTCGCGCCAGACCATCACCTCCTGGTCCGGCACCGCGTCGGCCACCGTGTCGAAGACGGTCGAGAGGTTGAAGCCCCCCGAGGTGGGAGACTGAGGTGACGTCGTGACCATGGTCACAAAGTAGAACCTGTTCTACGATCGGGCAAGAGTCGCCGCCGACATTCTTGACGCGTGTCAAATCTGCCGCGTATCGTCCCCGACGTGACCCAGACCACAGCGCCCGCCGCCGCCACCAGCCCCGACCACGGCTCCTTGCCCACCACCGCCGTGATCGGCGCCGGGATCAGCGGCCTGACCTCGGCCAAGATGCTGCTCGACTACGGAGTCCCGGTCACGGTCTTCGAGGCCTCCGACCGGGTCGGCGGCAACTGGGCGTTCGGCAACCCCAACGGGCACAGCAGCGCCTACCGCTCGCTGCACATCGACACCTCCAAGCACCGGCTGTCCTTCAAGGACTTCCCGATGCCCGAGGAGTACCCCGACTTCCCGCACCACACCCAGATCAAGGACTACCTCGACTCCTACTGCGACGCCTTCGGGATCCGCGAGCACATCGAGTTCCAGAACAGGGTGATGCACGCCGAGCGCCTGCCCGGCGGCGGCTGGGAGCTCCTCGACGAGGCCGGCGAGCGGCGCCACTTCGACTTCCTGGTCGTCGGCAACGGCCACCACTGGGACCCCCGGATGGCCGACTTCCCCGGCGAGTTCACCGGCGAGTCCATCCACGCCCACCACTACGTCGACCCCCACGACCCGCTGGACTTCACACACAAGAAGATCCTCGTCGTCGGTCTGGGCAACTCCGCGGCCGACATCACCGTCGAGCTCTCCAGCCGTTCCTTGCAGAACGAGGTCACGATCTCGACGCGCTCCAGCGCCTGGATCGTGCCGAAGTACACCGGCGGGCTTCCGGCCGACAAGTACTACGTGACCACGCCGTACCTGCCGCTGTCGTGGCAGCGGAAGTTCGTGCAGAAGATGCAGTTCATGGCCGGCTCCAACCCCGAGCTCTACGGCCTGCCCGCGCCCAACCACAAGTTCTTCGAGGCCCACCCGACCCAGTCGGTCGAGCTCCCGCTGCGCCTCGGGTCCGGCGACGTCACGCCGAAGGGCAACGTCTCGCGCCTCGACGGGCGCACGGTGCACTTCGAGGACGGCACCAGCAGCGAGTTCGACGTGATCGTCTACGCGACCGGCTACAACATCACCTTCCCCTTCTTCGACGAGGACTTCCTCAGCGCCCCGGACAACGCCATCCCGCTCTACAAGCGGATGTTCAAGCCCGGCCTCGACGACCTCGCCCTCGTCGGCTTCGCCCAGTCCACGCCTACGCTCTTCCCCTTCGTCGAGGCCCAGGCCCGACTGGTGGGGGCCTACGCCACCGGCAACTACCGCCTGCCCGACGAGGCCACGATGGAGCGGGTGATCGTCGAGGACCAGCAGAAGTACACCGGCCACATGCTCGACCGTCCCCGCCACACCCAGCAGGTCGACTACTTCATCTACGAGCACGACATGCGCACCAAGGAGATCCCCGCCGGACGCAAGCGCGCGCAGCAGCACGGCGCGCCGCTGCTCGCCGGACGCAGTCGGCGCGAGAGTCTCGCTGGATGAACGACGTCCCCACCCTCAGACAGCACGCCGCCAAGGGCGACGAGCGCCGGGCCGCCCTGCTCGCCGCCCTGGACCACCACCTGCTCGAGGGCGACGGCGCGCTCGACTCCATCAACATCGCCGACATCTCGCGTCGCGCCGGGGTGACCCGATCGGCGTTCTACTTCTACTTCGAGTCCAAGGCCGCCGCGGTCGCGGCCCTGTCGGAGGAGATGTACGACGCCTCGCTCGCCGCGGCCGCCCACCTCGCCGCTGACGGCACCCCGGCCGACAACATCGAGGCCGTCATCCGCACCCTCTTCGGCGCGTGGGAGAAGCACCAGCACCTCTACCGCGCCATGCTCGACGCTCGCTCGACCAGCCCCGCCGTCCGGCAGATGTGGGAGTCCGACCGCGCCTCGTTCGTCGGCCCGGTCGCCTCGATCATCAGCGGCGAGCGCGACGCGGGCCGCGCCCCCGACGGCGCCGACGCCGAGGCCCTGGCCTCGGTCCTGCTCGAGCTCAACGACCGGATGCTCGAGCGGCTCGCGCTCGGCGGCGACGTCCCCCGCGAGACCTTGGTCGAGACCGTGGTCTCGATCTGGTTGCGCTCCATCTACGGCACCGACTCCACCGGAAGGCTCCACCCATGAACCCCGACACCATCACCTTCACCAGTGGCGGCGACACGATCGATGCCTGGCACTTCGTCGGCAGCGGTGACGCGCTCTCCTCCCCCGCCGGGCGGCCGGTCGTCGTGATGGCCCACGGCGTCGGCGGCACCAAGGACTCCGGCCTCGCTGCCTTCGCCACCCCACTCGCCGCCGCGGGCTGCGACGTACTCGCCTTCGACTACCGCGGCTTCGGCGCCTCGGGCGGTACGCCGCGCCAGACGGTCTCGGTCGCGGGCCAGGTCGACGACTACCGCGCCGCCATGGACGCCGCACGACGGCTGCCAGGCGTCGACCCCGGTCGGCTGGTCCTGTGGGGCGCCTCGCTCTCAGGCGGTCACGTCTTCGCCGCGGCAGCAGGGCGCGACGACGTCGCCGCGATGATCTCGCTCACGCCGCTCGTCGACGGCGTCGCCGCCGGTCGGCACGCGCTGGCCAGCCACAAGCCCACCGAGATCCTGCGCAGCAGCGTGGAGGGGTTCCGGTCCAAGCTCGGCAAGGCACGGATGATGCCCGTCGTCGCCCGGCCCGGCGAGCTGGGCTGCCTCACGCTGGAGGGTTCCCTGGAGGACTACACCGCGATCGCGGGACCCACCTGGGTCAACGAGCTCGACGCCACCGTCGGCCTCGAGCTCGGCAACCACCGACCGGGCAAGCTCGCCAAGCAGGTCACCTGCCCGACGCTGGTGCAGATCGCCGACTTCGACCGCAGCGCACCCCCGCAGGCCGCGGCGAAGGCGGCCTTCAACGCGCGAGCGCTCGTGCGGCACTACCCCGGTGACCACTTCGACGTGTGGGAGGGCAAGCCCTTCCACGCCGCCACGGTCCAGCACCAGGTCGACTTCCTGACCCGCACGTTCACGACCGTCGCCCAGCCCGTGGCCTGACCCCCGCCGCCGTGACGCACTACGACGTCCTGGTCATCGGATCAGGCTTCGGCGGGAGCGTCTCCGCCCTGCGGTTGAGCGAGAAGGGCTACCGGGTCGGGGTCCTGGAGGCCGGGCGTCGCTGGACTGACGAGGACTTCGCCCAGCAGGGCTCCCGCGACCTGCTCTGGCTCCCGAGGCTGGGCATGTTCGGGCCGATGCGGCTCTCGATGATGGGCGAGATCTCGCTCTTCAGCGCGGTCGGCGTCGGCGGCGGTTCGCTGATCTACGCCAACACGCTCTACGAGCCGCACGAGGCGTTCTACACCGATCCGTCGTGGGGCCACATCACTCACTGGCGCGCCGAGCTGGCCCCGTACTACGAGCAGGCGCGGCGGATGCTCGGGGTGACCACCAACCCGCGACTGTGGCCGGCCGACGAGGTGATGCGCTCCGTGGCCGAGGACCTGGGGGTCGGCGAGACCTTCCAGCCGACCGATGTCGGCGTGCTCTTCGACGAGGCAGCACCCGGCCGCACGGTGCCGGACCCGTTCTTCGGCGGTGCCGGCCCGGAGCGCAAGGCCTGCGTGCACTGCGCGCGGTGCACGTCGGGCTGCCCCTTCAACGCCAAGAACACGCTGCCCAAGAACTACCTCCACCTCGCCGAGCAGGCCGGCGCCGTCGTGCACGCCCTCAGCGAGGTGACCGACGTACGGCCCCGCGACGGTGCCCACGGCATCAGCGGGTACGTCGTGACCACCCGTCGACCGGGGCTGCGCGGTCGCCGCGCGCGGGAGGCCGAGCGCACCCACACCGCCGACCAGGTCGTCTTCTCGGCCGCTGCCCGCGGCACCCAGGCGCTGCTGCACGCGTTGCGCGACGGCGGCTCCCTGCCCGACCTGTCCCCGCGGCTGGGAGAGCTGTCGAGGTCCAACTCCGAGGCGATCGTCAACGTGCTGGCACGCGAGCCTCAGGGCTTCGCACAAGGGGTGGCGATCACGTCGTCGTTCCACCCCGAGCCGCACACCCACGTGGAGCTGTGCCGCAGCAACGAGCTGCAGGAGAAGGGTGCGGTGATGAACGTCCCGCTCGTCGACGGCGGGCCGCGGCGCGTGCTGCGGTTCCTCGGCGGGCAGGTCCGGCGCCCCGGGGCGTTCCTGCGCACGCGCCGGTTGAAGGACTCCTCGTCGCGCACCCTGTCGCTCCTGGTGATGCAGTCCCTGGACAACTCGCTGACGTCCTACCTGCACCGCGGCCGGCTGCGGACCCGCGTCGGTGCGGGCGAGCCCAACCCGTCCTGGATCCCGCTGGCCCACGACGTCGTACGGCGCGTCGCCGCGAAGGTGCGCGGTGACGCGACCTCCTTGGCCAGCGACCTGATCGGGACGCCGGCGACCGCGCACTACGTGGGCGGCGCCGTGATCGGCGACTCGCCTGCCTCCGGGGTGGTCGACCCCTACCACCGCGTCCACGGCTACGACGGCCTGCACGTGATCGACGGCTCGACCATCGGCGCCAACCTCGGCGTCAACCCGTCGCTGACCATCACCGCGATGTCCGAGCGGGCCTGCGCGCTGTGGCCGAACAAGGGCGAGGCCGACCCGCGACCGGCGGTCGGCGCGGCGTACGAGGCCGTGGCGCCCGTGGCTCCCGCCGCTCCCGCCGTGCCGGCCGAGGCGCCGGCTGCGTTGGTGTGGTTGGGGCTGCCGGGCTGATGTGGTCGGTCCGGGCCGGCCCCGCTCCCGTGATACCGGCTAGCGCGGGAATCCAGGGCACTCGGTGCGGTCGACTCACGCGCTTGCACGTCCCTAAGCGCTAGAGCAGATTGCGCAGCCGGTCGAGCAGAGCGTCCTTGACCGCCTCGGTGATCGCGACCTCGACTTGACGGTCCAGGTCGGTAGGACTGTCCAGGTTGCCCAGCAGGCTGCGCACGTCCAGCTCGTCCACCGTGCGGACCAGCACGTCGTCGGTCTTCAGCGCGGAGTCGATCAACGAGTCCGGCAGCGCCCGGATGGCGAACGCCAGGATCCCGTTGAGCTCGGCCTGGTCGAGTGCCTCGTCGACCAGGGCCGAGGCGGGCGGCAGGGTGCCGTCGTCGGCCATCCGTCGTACGGCGGAGAGCAGGCCGGAGCGCAGGGCGTCGACCTCGGCGTCGGAGACCTCGGGGCTCTGCGCGAGCTCGAGGGTGAGGGCCTCGCGGCTGACTCCCAGGGTGCAGGCGGCGTCCGCCACCCCGAGCAGCACGAGGCGCTCGGTCAGGCCGTCGATGCCGTCGGCCCGCGACGTGACCGGCCGCTCGGTGCAGGCGTCGGGTGGTCGCAGCGGCTCGTAGGTGCCGCCGCCGTTGAGGAGCTGGACGGCGAGCACGCCGACCACCAGCACCAGCGAGACCGCGGGCAGCGCGACCCTCCGCACGAGGCCGGTCATGTCGTCCTGCGCCGTCGCGGGACGAGCACGACCAGCAGGGCGAGGAGCGCGAACCCGGCGCCGGCGAGGAAGGAGTCGCGGAAGGCTCGCGTGGCCGCGCGCTCGAGCTGGTCGTCGAGATCGGCCTCGAGCCGGTCGAGCGCGGCCCGCTCCGCGGGCTCGACCACCACGGCGTCGAAGGTCGGGCCCAGGTCGGGCACCTGACCCTGCTCGCCGGCGAGCGCTCCACCCAGCGCCTGGGCGACCGAGATCTTGTCCTCGGGCTGCAGCGGCGCGTCGAGCACGAGGGCGGTGATCGCCTCCTGCGCGGGCACCTGGGCGTCCTGCAGGTCGGCGGTGAAGACGGGCGTGAGGACCGCGAGCCCGACGACGACGCCGACGTGCCGGGCGCCGATGGTCCAGCCGGCGTGCTCGGCGCGGGGCCGGCGCAGCTGCACCGCGCGGGCGGTCAACCGGTCGACGGTGAGGCCGAGGCCGAGGCCGACCAGCGCCTGCGGCGCGATGGTCCAGGCGAGGTCCGAGGAGGGCGGGATCGCCAAACCCACCAGGCCGCCGGCGATCAGGAAGCACCCGACCGCGACCTCGCCCTCCTCGCTCGGCTGGAGGAGCCGGGCCAGCGGCCCGGCGGCGATGGCCGCGATCGGCACGACCGAGACCGTCAGCGCGGCGACACCGGGCGAGCGGCTCCACCCCTCCACCAGGAGCAGGACGAGCAGGAACAGCGCGGCCGTCAGCGCGGCCGAGAGCAGGGCGAGCGTGATGTTGGGGCGCACGTCGGGACGGTCCGGCACCGCAGGGTCGCGCTCCGGCGGCACCCACCCCTCCCCCGCCCCGACCACGACGGGGGCGGGGTCCCGCACGGCCAGCGCCGCCGGCACGGCCAGCACCGCGAACGGCACCTGCACGACGAAGATCGACTGCCACGAGATGAGCTCGGTCAACAGCCCGCCCGCGAACGGCCCGGTCGCCGTGCCGACCACGCCCGCAGTCGCCCAGACCGCGACGCCGCGGCGCTCGCCGTACAGCCTGACCAGGAGCTCGAGGCAGCCGACGACCGCCAGGGCGCCCCCGACGGCCTGGAGGCAGCGGGCCGTGATGAGGACCTCGATCGAGCCGGCCACCGCGCACCACGCGGAGGCGCCCGCGAAGAGCGCGATGCCGACGGCGCTCGACCCGGCCGCCCGGCCGCGGGCCGGCAACCGGGCCGCCGGCACGGCGCCCAGCGCGAGGACGAGGTTGAAGGAGATCAGCACCCACGCCACCTGCCCGACGGACGTGTCGAGCTCGCGCAGGATGTCGGGGAGCGCGAGCGTCACCACGGCGGAGTCGGCCAGCACCAGCGCGACGGTCACGGCGAGCAGGGGACCCGCAGCACGATGCACGGGAGACATCTTCTCAGCCGCGACAACCTCCCTCGGTGGCGTCGGGAGTCTCAGCCTCTGCGCCGCGCGAGCAGGGTCGAGTCGTCGATCTCGAAGGTCTCTCCGTCGCGAACCATCGTGCGCGGCCGCTGCTCGACGACGAGCACCTCGACGTCGTCGGGCAGCGCCGGCAGGAGGTCCTCGGCGACGAACATCGCCTTCCTCATGCCCGCCGGCATCCGGTCGGCCAGGTCGGAGGGCGCGTGCCCGACCACGAGCAGGTGCCCACCCGGCGCGACCGCGTCCACGAGACGCCGTACGACGGCGACCATGCCGCCGTCGGGCGGGTGCAGGAAGTGCGTCGTCACCAGGTCGTACGTCGCGCCTGCGGCGTCGAAGGTGCGGGCGTCGACCTGCCACCAGTCGGTCAGGTCGGCGACGCCGGCCTCCTCGGCGTGCACGGCGGCGCGGGCCAGCCCCTTGGCGGAGAAGTCGGCGCCGGTCACCCGCCACCCCTGCTGGGCCAGCCAGATGACGTCGCCCCCCTCGCCGCACCCGACGTCGAGCGCCGTCCCGGGCCTCAGCGGCGTCACCTCGGTGACGAGCTGGGGGTTGGGGTTGCCGCTCCAGACCTTGCCCTCCTCGGAGTAGCGCTCCTCCCAGCTCGGCGCCTCGAAGGTCGCGCGGACCTCCTCGTCGCTCATCCCGTGGCCGTGGCCGTGTCCCTGCGTCTCCTGCGCGGCCATCAACGGCCGCCCTCGCTCGTCTGCATGTCACCAGCGTGGGGGTGCCGGTCCTCGCGCGCCAGATTCCTTGCCGTTTCGGCAAGGTGGGCCACACTCGGGTCATGACCGATGTCGAGACCACGCTGGCGGCCGTCGGCCCCCGCCTGCGCGACCTGCGCGTGGCCAGCGCCCTGACCCTCGCGGGGCTCTCCGAGACGACCGGCATCTCGGTCAGCACCCTGTCGCGGCTCGAGTCGGGCGAGCGGCGTCCCACCCTCGAGCTGTTGCTGCGGCTGGCCCGCGTCCACCGGCTCTCCCTCGACGAGCTCGTCGACGCCCCCGAGACAGGTGACCCCCGGGTGCGGGCCAGACCGGTCACGCGTCACGGACGGACGTTCATCCCACTCACCAAGCGGCCCGGGGGGCTGCAGGCCTTCAAGCTGGTGATCCCCGCCCACGACCCGGCGCCGCCGTACCGACCGGCGACGCACGAGGGCTACGAGTGGCTCTACGTCCTCTCGGGCCGCCTGCACCTCGTGCTCGGCCGTCAGGAGATCGGCCTCGGCCCGGGCGAGGTCGCGGAGTTCGACACGCGCACCCCGCACGTCATCGCCAACCGGGAGGACCACCCGATCGAGGTGCTGGCACTGTTCGGGCCGCAGGGCGAGCGGATGCACGTGCGCTCGCGATCAGTCCGGTGACGGCGCCCAGCTCGGCACGATGAAGAGTCCCTCGGCCTCGATCGCCACGCCGTCGGCGCCGCTGATCTCCGCCGTCACCGTCACCTTGCGGCCGGTGTCGGAGACCACCCGGCCCGCGAGCGCGACCTCGCCGAGGAGCAGCGGACGGCGGTAGCGCAGGGTGAGGGTGCCGGTCATCGTGAGCTTCTTCATCGAGCTGGCCGTCACCCCCATCAGATGGTCGAGCAGCAGCGCACTCACACCCCCGTGGACCATCCCGGGCGGGCCCTCGTAGGCGTTGCCCAGGCTGAGGAGGGCGGAGGTCGAGTCGTCGTCGTGGCGCTCGACCACCATCGGGGGTGCCACCGCGTTGCGCTGGCCCACCACGGCGTTGCCCCACTGCCAGGACCGCCCCGTGTCGTTGCGCACGACGCGCGCCGGACCCTCCTTCGCGCGACGGCCGAGCAGCTCGGCAGCGGCGGCGAGGTGCTCGCGGGCGGCCGCCACCTCGGGGGCGCCGACCTCGGAGCGGATCGTCAGGTCGACGAGTCGGCGCAGGTCGTCGGTGACCGGCTCGAAGCGCGCCTGGATCTCGTCGACCTCGGCGTCGGTGAGGTCTGCGTGGTCGAAGAACCCGCCGTAGGTCTCGGCGCTCACGAGGACGCCACGAGCGCGAGCGTGTCGAGATCGCGGATCGCTGCGCAGGAGCGATTGACCATCGCCGCGAACATCAGGTCCCCGCGCTCGGTGCGCGCGCCGTACGCGCAGCCGAAGACCGACACCAGCGGTCCCTGCATCATCGCGAAGCGGTAGTCCTCCCACGCGGAGGCGCGGTCGTAGTCGCCGACGCCGTGGGAGGCCAGGGCGGAGTGGTACGCCGCCACGACGGCCTCCTCGTGGGCGCGCCGGTCCGCGACCTCCAGGCCGGTGCCGACCAGGTAGGCCAGGTCGCGGGCCGGCAGACCGAGCGAGAGCGTCTGCCAGTCGAGCGCGGTGACCACACCGGGGCCATCAGGGCCGTCGGGGCCATCAGAGCCATCAGAGCCATCGGGCCCATCGAGACCGGGGGCGAACATCAGGTTGTCGAGGCGGTAGTCGCCGTGCACCAGGCCGAAGCGTTCCCCGCGGGCCAGCGTCCAGCGCTCCGCCAGGTCGAGCGTCTGTCGCAGGGTCTCCACCGTCGCGGGCTCCAGCAGGTCACCGAGACCGTCGACGAAGATCTCCAGCGCCGGACCGTAGAACTCGGCGAGCAGCGCCGCGTCCTCGGGCCCCTGGATCGTCAGGCCCTCGATGTCGCTCAGCGAGTCGTCGCACCAGCGCGGCCCGTGCAGACCGGCCAGGTTGACCGCGGCGGCGCGCGCCTGGCCGGGCGTGCAGCCCGCGATCTGGTCCCCCTGGACCGCCGGGGCGAGGTCCTGCATCACCAGGGTGAAGGCCCCGGTCTCCAGGTCGATCGCCTGGTGGTGCACGGAGGGCACCGCGACCGCCACGGTCGGGGCGATCTCGCGGTAGAAGCGCAGCTCGATCGCGTAGGCCCCGATCACCAGCGCCCGCGAGGCCGGGTCGGCGGCCGGCAGCTTGACCAGCACCGTGCGCGGCAGGGCCGGGTCGGCATCGAGGCGCAGCCGGTAGCAGGTGCCCATCTGGCCGGTGCCGACCTGCTCCCGCTCGACGCCGTGGACCGGTGCGCCGAGCGCGGCACTCAGCCACGCGGCAGTCAGCTCCTCGGGCTCGGTGACGATGGGTGAGGGCGGGGTGGCCGGGGTGGTGGCGCTCATGCGGTCATCCATCCAGGGTTGGCGGGCAGGTCGTCGAGGCCGCGGTCGTCCGGCCGGATCGCGCGCCACTCCTCGAGGACCGGCACCAGCTCGGTGGGCGTGGCCCCGTGGAGCACCACGCTGTCGGCCCCGGCGTCGAGCTGGTCGGTGATCCGGGCGGCACAGTCGGCCGCGGACCCGGTGGCCGAGGCGGCCAGCCACGCGGCCGGCAGCACGTGGTCGCGCAGGTGGGTGAGGTCCTCGACGGTGCCGACCGCGTCGAAGGCCCCCGGGTAGCCCACGACGAGGTCGTCGGCACGGAAGCGCTCCAGGTCGGCCAGGTCCCAGCCGTTGGTGCGGACCAGCACCTCGCCGTAGCCCTGGAGGTACGTCGCCAGCCGGCCCACGAGCTTGCGCAGCCGCAGCTCCTCGGGCACCTCGTCGCTCACCGTGGCGAGCACCGACCAGACCCGTACGGCGTGCGGGTCCCGCCCCGCGTCGGCCGCAGCGTTGCGCACGACCTCGACTGCTCGCCGTACGGTCTCGTCGGACATGAAGGTGTGCAGCACGACGCCGTCGGCGACCCGGCCGGCCAGCTGGAGGGTCTTGTCACCGATGGCCATCATCAGCACCGGGATCCGCTCGTCGAACGAGCTGTCCTGGTTGAGGTAGGGGTAGCTCCCGGCCGGTCCCTCGTGTCCGGCGACCGAGCCGCCCGCCCAGAGCGTGCGCAAGATGCCGACCGCGTCCTCGATCTGGGCTCCGGTGACGCGCTCGATGCCCATCAGGTCGAAGAGCACGTCGAAGCCACGACCCAGCCCCAGGGCGTAGCGCCCGCCGGAGAGCCGGTGCATCGTGGTCGCCATCGTCGCGGTCACCAGCGGGTGGCGGGTGTTGTGGTTGGTGGCCGCGGTCGCGATGCCCATCCGGGTCGAGGCAGCGGCCGCGGCGCCGGCCATCACGCCGGCGTCCTTCACGTTGAACCGCTCGGAGAGGAAGACCGAGCCGAGACCGAGGCTCTCGGCGAGCGCCACCTCGCCGAGGAGGTCGCGAGGGGTGGCGGAGTGGCCGGCCAGTCCGTAGCACGCGAGCTCAGGGAGCTCGGGGAGCTCGGGGAGCTCGGGGAGCTCAGGGGCACCAGGGGGTGTCATGTGAGCATCCTCACGCAGAAATCAGACACGTGTCCAGAGATCCACCGGACATGTCTTGACGCGCGTCAATCGAGCCTGTGCAATGGCGTTGTGACCTACGACACCATCATCAACGGCGGCCGCTGGTTCGACGGGACCGGCTCGGCCTCGGCCATCCGCAACCTCGGCATCATCGACGGCGTGGTCGTCGAGATCTCCTCCGCCCCGCTCGAGGCCGGCCCGGGCACCGAGGTCGTCGACGCCCACGGCCAGTGGGTGATGCCGGGCATGGTCGACATCCACACCCACTACGACATCGAGGTGCTCGACGGACCCGGCCTGCCGGAGTCCGTGCGCCACGGGGTCACCACGATCATGATCGGCTCCTGCTCGCTGTCGACGGTCCACCTGGACGCCGTCGACGCCGGTGACATCTTCGGGCGGGTCGAGGCGATCCCGCGCCAGCACGTCATCGACGCGGTCACCGAGCACCAGACGTGGTCCAGCGCGGCACAGTACGTCGACGCCCTCGAGCGGCTCCCGCTCGGACCCAACCTCGCGGCGTTCATCGGCCACTCCGACATGCGCGCCGCCACGATGGGCCTCGACCGTGCGACCCGCCCCGACGAGAAGCCGACCGGCGCCGAGCAGTCGCGGATGGAGTCGATGCTCTCCGAGGCGCTCGACGCCGGGTTCCTCGGGATGTCCTCGCAGCAGCTGCTCTTCGACAAGCTCGACGGCGAGGTCTGCCGCTCGCGCACCCTGCCCTCGACGTACGCCAAGGCGCGCGAGCTGCGGCGACTCAACTCGATCCTGCGCCGGCGCGCCCGCGTGCTGCAGTCCGGCCCCGACATCACCCACCCACAGAGCCTCGTCTCGCAGGCGCTCAGCTCCCTCGGCGTCGGGCGCCCGCAGCTGAAGACCTCCCTGCTCTCGGCGGCCGACATCAAGGCGATCCCGGCCGTCATCCACGGCATGGGTCCGCTCGCGCGGGCGATCAACAAGCTGGGCGGCGACTTCCGCTGGCAGCACCTGCCGGTGCCGTTCGAGGTGTACGCCGACGGCATCGACCTGGTGATCTTCGAGGAGTTCGGCTCCGGCGCCGCCGCCCTGCACCTCGCCGACGCCGTGGCTCGCGACGAGCTCCTGCGCGACGAGGGCTACCGCCGCCAGTTTCGCAAGGACTACGAGGCGAAGTGGGGGCCGCGCGTGTGGCACCGCGACTTCTTCGACGCCGAGATCGTCGAGTGCCCCGACGCCACGATCGTCGGCAAGTCCTTCGGCGCCGTCGGCCAGGAGCGCGGGGGCGTGCACCCCGTGGACGCCTTCCTCGACCTCGTCCTCGAGCACGGCACCGCCATCCGCTGGCGCACCACGATCTCCAACCACCGCCCCGAGCTGCTCAAGAAGATCGCGGTCGAGCCCGGCGTACAGCTCGGCTTCTCCGACGCCGGCGCCCACCTGCGCAACATGGCCTTCTACAACATGGGCCTGCGCTTCCTGCGCCACGCCCACGACGACGAGCTCGCGGGCAAGCCCTTCATGACGATGGAGCACGCCGTGCACCGCCTCACCGGCGAGCTGGCCGACTGGTACGGCGTCGACGCCGGGCACCTGCGCGTCGGCGACCGCGCCGACCTGGTGATCCTCGACCCGGCCCACCTCGACTCCGACCTGGACGACTACCACGAGAGCCCGGTCGAGCAGTTCGGCGGCCTCTCACGGATGGTCAACCGCAACGACGCCTGCGTATCGCGGGTGATGATCTCGGGGCGCACCGTCGTGAAGTCGGGCGTGCCGACGGCCCTGCTCGGAGCCGAGCGGACCGGGTCGTTCCTGCGAGTGGGACAGCGGGTGGCGCCACGGTCGGCGCCCAGGCCCGTGGCCGACGACGAGCGGGTGGTCGCCACGGCCTCCTGACCGGTCGCCCCGCCCCGTGCGGCCGTCGCGCCCATCGTGCGGCGGCGGTGTTCGACTCGCCGCCCCGTGTGGGTCGTGTGCCTCAGCACGGTCCATCGGTCGCTCTCAGGCACACGACCCATGTCCCCCGGAGACCGCTCCCTGCGAACGGCGCGCACCGAGGAGCAATCCGCACCGAGCGACCCCAGTGATCAACCGACCCCGAGCATCACGCCTCGTCGAGGAACTGCGCCACCAGCGCGTTGACGACGTCGGGGCGCTCCACCTGGAGGAAGTGGCCGACGCCCGGGACGAGGGTCGCGCGACTCTCACCCGTCAGCGCCAACGAAGCGCCGGTGAAGAACCGGCGGTCCAGGCAGCCGTCCTGGTCGCCCTGGAGGAACAACGTGGGCACGATCGGTGCGTCGGCGAACGTGCGGTGCCACTCGGCGTACGCCCGTGCACCGCGGCCGGGCCGCAGGAACGCCCGGTAGTAGGAGACCACGGCCTGCGCGTGGGCACGGTCCGGCACCGAGGAGAGCAGGAAGTCGAGGTCCTCGGTGGCGTCGTAGCCGGGCGACCAGTCGTGCCACAGCTTGGTCACCAGGCGCTCGAAGTGGCGCTCGGCCAGGCCCGGCAGCTGGTTGAAGGCGATGTACCAGCTGTGGCGCGGTTGACGCACCGCGGCGCCGAGCCACGCCCCGAGCCATTCCCGCGACGGGGTCATCGAGGGCAGCGGGGGCACCGCCATCGTCACGATCCGTCGGAACGGCGAGTCCGGGTGGGCGCCGAGACCGCTGGTCGCGATCGCACCCCAGTCGTGCCCGACGAGCATCGACCGCTCGTCACCCCCGAGGGCGCCGTGCACGGCCACGGCGTCGGCCATCAGGGAGCCCACCGTGTAGGTCTCGTCGCTGGGGACCGACGACGGCCCGTAGCCGCGCAGGAAGGGCGCCGCCACCCGGTAGCCACGCTCAGCGAGGTAGGGGCCCAGGTGGCGCCACGTCCAGGCGGTGTCGGGGAAGCCGTGCAGCGCCAGCACCAGCGGCGCGTCGGCGTCGCCCCACTCGAGGACGCGTGAGGTGTACGTCGGCAGCGGGACCGCGACCACGCGAGGCAGGCTCATGGACCCAACCCTCCCAGACGCCGTGGGGCTCAGGCTTCGCTCGGGGCTGCCTTCGCCGCGCGCGCCGCGGCCTTGGCCGCCGTGGCGATCGTGTCCTCGACGATCGAGTTGAGCCGGGCCCCGTTGGGCCAGCCCGCGTAGTGGCACACGAAGATCACGATCTCGCGCAGCGCCTCGTCATCGAGCTCTCCGTTGGCGTAGGCCGCCGGCACCTGGATGCCGAGCACGTCGGCGGCGCCCTGACCGGCCAGCATGCCGATCAGGATGAGTCGCCGGTCGCGGTCGGAGAGACCGGGCCGGGTCCAGATGTCGGCGAAGAGGTGGTCGGCGGTGATCCCGAAGAAGTCTCCCGCCCCGTCGGTCATGTCGAAGCCGTAGACGGTCTCCATCTTCTCGAGGCCGATCCGGCGCTTCTCCGGCAACCCGGCGAACTTGTCGGACTCTCCGGTCGTCTCGTCGCTCACAGTCCCAGTCCTGTCCTCAGTCGTCGCAGCGCCAGGTCGGCGAGCGGGGTGTCCACGCCGAGCGACTCGCCCAGCTCGGTCGCGAAGCGCAGGTCCTTCTCTCCCAGGTCGGCGACGTGGGGGAAGACCCCCATCCAGAAGTCGCCGTCCTCGATGGGCGCGGCGGTCTCGCGGTGCATGATCGCGCCCGGCCCTCCGGTGATCGCGTCGGTGTGGCGTACGACGTCGCCCAGCGCACGCAGGTCGAGCCCGGCCGCCTCGGCGAGCCGCTGGGCCTCGGTCGCGGCCGTGAAGGAGATGAAGTGCATCATGTTGCGGGCGAGCTTGAACTTCGTCCCGGCGCCGATCGTGCCGGCGTGGACCACCTTCGACCCCAGCGCATCGAGGGCCGGCCGTGCCGCGGCGAAGGCCTCCTCGGTCCCGCCGACCATGATGGCGAGCGTGCCGTCGGCCGCCCCCATCGCTCCCCCGGAGACCGGCGCGTCGACGAGCAGCACGCCGTGCTTGCCGGCCGTGATCTCCAGCTGGCGTGGCGTGTCCGGAGCGACCGTCGAGTGCACCGCGATCACGAGCCCGTCGCGCGCCGAGCCGAGCGCCTGGCCGAGCACGTCGCGGACCTGGTCGTCGTCGCGCACCATCACGCACAGCACGTCGACTCCCGCGACCAGCTCGGCGACCGAGCCGGCAACAGCCGCTCCGGCCGCCTCCAGCTCGGCCAGTGGGTCCGCCATCACGTCGTAGACCGCCAGCGACAGCTCGCCCGAGGACTGCGCCTGCTGGGCCAGACGCAGCGCCATCGGTTTGCCGATGTTGCCGAGCCCGACGAAACCGACTGCGGTGCCGGTCATGGGCGGAACGTCTGGCCGCCGTCGACGGCGATGATCTGCCCGGTCACCCACGAGGCCTCGTCGGAGAGCAGGAAGAGGCACGCCCCCACCATGTCCTCGGGCTGGCCCATCCTCTTCAGGGCGAGGCCCTTGACCAGGTCCTTGGCGGCGTCGCCGGCCTGGGTGCGCGTGGCGGCGGTGTCGGTGGGCCCCGGCGCGATCGCGTTGACCCGGATCTTCATCCCGCCGACCTCGTGGGCCAGCTGCTGGGTCAGGCCGTTGACGCCGACCTTGGCGAGCCCGTAGAAGCCGGAGTAGAGGTAGGCGGCCGTCGAGCTCTGGTTGACGATCGAGCCGCCGCCGCGCGCCTGCATCGACGGGTAGACCGCGCGGGTCATCACGAGCGCGCCGTCCATGTTCACCGACATGAACCTCCGGTAGTAGTCCCAGTCCACGCTGATCAGCAGATCGAACTGCATGTCGCCGTAGATCGCGGCGTTGTTGACCAGCCCGTCGATCCCGCCGTACGCCGCCGTGACGGTCTCGACCAGGGCGGCCGCCGACTCGTGCGAGGAGACGTCGGTGCGCACGAACATCGCCGTACCGCCATCGGCCTCGATCTGCTTGACGACACCGGCACCGGCGTCCTCGTTGAGGTCGGCGACCACGACCGCGGCGCCCTCGGCGGCGAGTGCCTTCGCGTAGGCCTCGCCGATGCCCTGGGCGGCGCCGGTGACGACGACGACCTTGTTGTCGAACCTGCTCATGTGCTTTTCCTCTGCTGGTCTTCGTGTGTGGGTGGTGATGTGGTTGCTGTTGCTGTTCGGCTCGCGGGGTTTCGACGCGCGCGTCGCGAGTTCGTGCCTCACTCGCGGCGCTTGCTCAACCTTCGCCCCTGCTCGCCCCTTCGCAGGCTCAGTGGCGGGGGCTCACGCCGGGAAGGCCAGCGTCTTCGTCTCGAGGTACTCCTCGAACCCGGCGACGCCCATCTCGCGTCCGATGCCGGAATGCTTGTAGCCGCCGAAGGGCGCGTCCGGGCTGAACCACACGCCGCCGTTGACGGCGAGGGTGCCGGTCCGGATCCGGGCCGCGACCGCGGTGGCCCGCTCCAGCGAGCCCGAGTCCACCGAGCCGGAGAGTCCGTAGGCCGAGTCGTTGGCGATGCGCACGGCGTCGTCGTCGCCGTCGTGGGCGATCACGACGAGCACGGGTCCGAAGATCTCCTCCTGCGCGAGCCGCGAGGAGTTGTCGAGGCCGGCGATGACGGTGGGCTGGATCCAGTAGCCGTCCTGCTCGATGACCGCCCCACCTGTGGCGAAGGTGCCGCCCTCCTCGATCGCCAGCCGCAGGTAGGCCTCGACCCGATCGCGCTGGAGCGCCGAGATCACCGGGCCGCAGATGGCGCCGGGGTCGGACGGGTCCTTGGCCCCGATCGACTCCATCGTCGCGGCCGCGACCTGCACCGCCTCGTCGTACTTCTCGCGCGGGACGACGAGCCGCGTGGTGATCGCACAGCCCTGCCCGGCGTGGATGCACGCGGCGAACGCCGTCGCACCGGCGACGGCTCCGACGTCGGCGTCGTCGAGCGCGATCGCGGCGGACTTGCCGCCGAGCTCGAGGAAGACCCGCTTCAACGACGGTGCCGCGGCGGCCATGATCGCCTTGCCCACGCCGGTCGATCCGGTGAAGGAGACCATGTCGACGCGCTCGTCGGTCGAGAGCACGGAGGCCACGTCGTTGGAGCGCGGCGTGACGACGTTGAGCACCCCGGCCGGGATGTCGGTGTGCTCGGCGGCGAGACGTCCGAGCTCGCACGCCACCCACGGGGTGTCCGGTGCCGGCTTCAAGACGACCGTGCACCCGGCCGCCAGCGCCGGTCCCACCTTGGCGAGATTGATCTGGGTCGGCACGTTCCACGGGGTGATCGCCGCGACCACCCCGATCGGCTCGCGCCGCACCCTGCGACGCGAGGCGATCCCCATCGGCGAGGCGACGCCCAGGTCGCTCTCGAACGCGTAGGTCTCGGCGAGGTCGGTCACCCACTTCAATCCGTCGACGGGCACGTCGAAGCCGGCGGCGCCCATCATGAAGTCGGGCATCCCGACCTCGGCCCGCGTGAGCAGCCGGAAGTCGTCGGCGTGGTCGACCAGCGCCTGGTGCAGCTGGCGCAGGCACCGCACCCGCAGCTCGACGTTCGTCGACCAGTCGGTCTCGTCGAAGGCCCGACGGGCGGCAGCGATCGCTCCCTCCACGTCCGCGGCCGACCCGTCGGGGGCCTGGCCGATCTCCGCGCCGGTGGCGGGATTGAGGATCGGGTACGTCGTACCGTCCGAGGGGCCGACGAGCTTGCCGTCGATCAGCTGCTGCGGTGCCGGCGTCGCCAGGGCGGGTGCGTCGCTCATCGGCCCGGCTCCCCCGCCGAGGTCTGGGTGAGGTAGTCGCCGCGCTCGACCGGCGGGGGCCACACGGGCGAGGGGATCTCGTCGTGGTGGTAGTGGCCGGGGACGCCGTGACCGGCGACCTCCATCCGCTTGAGCAGCGTGTCGGGCGCCTTGCCGGCCTTGATGATCTCGACGAAGGTGTGCGCGGTCGACGGCATGTCGAACCAGTCGCGCTGCCAGGCGAACTTCAGCGTGCCCGTGTCCGGGTGGTCGGCACCGCGGTCCTGACGCTCGACGCCGAACCACGATCCGCCGATCCCGAGGATCTCGTACTCCTGGCCGGTCTCGTCGTTGATAATCCCGGACCTCTGCTTCCAGAAGCCGAGCACCATGCCCTTGGCCTCGTCGATCATCGAGCACTGGTAGTCGTAGTGCCACCCGTCGAGACCGTCCATCTCGATGCCGATCGCCCAGTCGCGGATCTGGTCGCGGCCGACCGCCATGAAGTGCTCGTCGGGGCTGTACATCCAGCCGTACGACGCGTCCTCGGCGTACCACTCGGCCATCACCCGCCAGTCGCCGGAGGCCTCGGCCTCGCGGTTGACCTGGAGCCAGGTCTCCCAGAACTCCTCGATCTCGGCCCTGCTCAACGGCGGGGTCGGGTCGCTGGTGCCATTCATGATTCCTCCTCGGTGTCCACGATGGTCAGCGCCATCGCCGGGCAGTACGTGACGGCCGCGGCGACCTGCGGCCGGAGACTCTCGCCGGGGTGCTCCAGCAGCACGACGACCAGGTCGGCGTCCTCGTCGAAGCCGAAGACGTCGGGCGCCTCGCCCTGGCACATCTGGTGGCCTTGGCAGATGTCGCGGTCCGCGACGACGTGCAGGCTCACCTCTGGCGCCGCACATAGCGCGCCCGGCACGGACGCTGCAGCTGGATGACCATCTTCGAGTAGTCGTCGCGGTAGGTGTCGCTGGGCTGGACGAGCTCGAACTCGAAGTCGCGCAGCAGCACCGAGAAGATCGCCTTGATCTGCATCATCGCGAAGGCGTTGCCCACGCAGCGGTGCTTCCCGGCGCCGAACGGGATCCAGGTCCAGCGGTTCTGCAGGTCCTCCTGGCGTCCGTCGCGATACCTCGAGGGGTCGAAGGACTGCGGGTCCGGGAAGTCCTCGGCGAGCCGGTTGGAGACCCGCGGCGACGACGCCACGATCGTGCCCGGGGGGATCAGGTGACCGGCGAGCTCGATCTCCTCGACGACCTGGCGCATGAGGATGATCAGCGGCGGGTGGAGCCGCAGCGTCTCCTTGACCACCGACTCCAGCCGGGGGATGGAGCGCAGCGCCTGGAAGGAGATCTCCACGCGACCGTCGGGGCCGTCGGCGTAGAGGTCGTCGAGCTCGGCGACCACCTCGGCCATCACGTCGGGGTGCCGCATCAGCTCGATCAGGCTCCACGCCGAGGTGCCGGACGAGGTGTGGTGACCGGCGAAGAGCATCGAGATGAAGACGCCGGTGATGTAGTCGGCACTCATGTCGAGCGAGATCAGTACGTCGAGCAGGTCGCGCTCGTCCTTGGCGACGGTGCCGCGCACCCGACGACGGTCGATGATGTCCTGCACCAGCGCGACGAGCGTCTCGCGGGAGCGGTCGCGGATCTCGAAGGACTCCACGCCCTCCATGTAGGGGTCGACGTAGGCCAACGCGTCGGTGCCGCGCTCGAGGCCGTGGTACGCCGCAGCGAAGCGCTCGTCGATCTCCTCGCGGAACGGCAGGCCCACCAGGCACGCGGCGGTGTTGTAGATCGTCAGCTCGGCGAAGAAGTCGAGCAGGTCGACCTCGCCCTCGTCGCCCCAGTCGGCGACCATGCGGTTGATCTCGTTCTCGATGGTGGTGGCGTGCCCACGCATCTGGTCGCCGCGCAGCGCCTGGTTCTTCAGGGCCTGCTGGCGCTCCTCCGGCGAGGCGTCGAAAACCACGCCGTGGCCGAAGATCGGCGTCATGAACGGGTAGGCCGCAGCCTGGTCGAGGGTCGACTCCGGGGCCTTGAAGAACTGCTCGTTGGCCTCCGCCCCGGTCACCATGATCACCTCCTTGTCGGCGATCCGGAACCGGCCGATGGCGCCGCACTCGGCGTGCACGCGCTCGAGCAGGGCCACCGGGTCGGTGCGGAGCTCGGCGAGGTGGCCGTGCCCGTCCTCGTCGGGGACGGCGACGGAGACCTCGGGGATGTCGGCGACGCCGAGCGTGCGGTCGGTGACGGTCATGAGGGGTCCTCCACGGGGGCTTCGGGCGAGACTTCGATGAGGTTGAGGTGGACGCCGCGCGGGGCGGCGACGACCATCGCGATCGCGTCGGCGATCGCCTGCGGCTTCATGAAGTGCGGGTGGCGGGCCAGGCCGAACCTCACCCAGGCGTTGAGCACCGTGGCCGCCTCGTCGGCGTCCCAGTCGGTGCCCATCTCGCTCCACGTCGGACCGGGCCGCACGATCGAGGCCCGGACGCCGGAGCCCTCGAGCTCCATCTGCAGCGCGTGCGCCATCCCCTCCAGCCCCCACTTGCCGGCGGCGTACGACGACATGAACGGGCGGGCGCGCACCGCGACGTCGGAGGAGACGAAGACGACGTCCCCGCGACGACGCTCGATCATCGCCGGCACGAAGGCGCGCACGAGGCGGTGCGCGCCGGTGATGGTGAGGTCCAGCTCGCGGGAGAACCTCTCGGAGTCGACCTCGGCGATCACCCCGGGCGCGACCGCGCCCGCGTTGGAGACCACGGTCTCGATGTCACCCAGCGCCTCGGTGACCTCGGCGGCGAACTGCTCGACCGAGTCGGCGTCGGTGAGGTCGAGGGCGGCGACCGCGACCTCGCCCCCGGTCTCGCGGACCTGCGCGGCGACCTCCTCGAGCTTGTCGACGCGGCGAGCACCCAGCGCGACCGGGTAGCCGGCCGCAGCGAAAGTCAACGCCGTCGCGGCGCCGATGCCCGACGAGGCGCCGGTGATGACGGCGGGGCGTCGCTCGGGACGCTCGTACCTGGCTCTGCTCATGTCTCAGCGCACCTCGATCGTGGGGACCGGGACGGACGAGAAGCCGCGCACGCTGACCGAGTGCACGCGCAAGCACTCGTCGTGCGCGACGTCGATCCGCTTCACCCGGGTGACCAGCTCGCGCAACGCGATGCGGGCCTCGAGCCGCGCCAGGTTGGCACCGAGGCAGAAGTGCCGCCCCCCGCCGAAGCTGACCGACTGCGACAGCTCCTCCTTCGGTCGGCGCAGGTCGAACTCGTCAGCCCGGGTGAAGACGCGCTCGTCGCGGTTGGCCGAGCCGATGCACAACGCCAGCTTGGAGCCGGCGGGAGCGACGACCCCCTCGACCTCGACGTCGGCGAGGAGGTGTCGGGCCAGCACCTGGCTCGAGGTGTCGAAGCGCAGGGTCTCCTCGATCCACGGGTCGACCAGGTCGAGACCCGCGGACAGCTGCGGAGCCGCGAAGACGTCGTCGTACTGGCTCGGGTGGCGGGTCAGGTGGAACAACGCGTGGCCGAGCAGCTTGGTGGTCGTCTCGTTGCCGGCCACGACCATCAGGAAGAGGAAGGCGATGATCTCGTCGTCCTCGAGCCGGTCGCCGTCGATCTCGGCAGCCAGGAGCGCCGAGGTGAGGTCGTCGGTCGGCTGCCTCTTGCGCGCCGCGACCATCTCGGCGTAGTAGACGACAAGGTCCAGCGACGCGGTCACGCCCGCCTCCGGCACGTCGTGCACGCCGTCCTCGCGGTGCACCACGATGTCGGCCAGCCGGCGTACCTCGTCCCGGTCGGCCTGCGGCACCCCCATCATCTCGGAGATGACGTCCATCGGGAGCTTGCCCGCGAAGTCCTTGATCCAGTCGAAACCCTGGCCGCTCTCGGCCAGCTCGACGCAGCGGGTGAGGTAGTGGTCGGTGAGACGCTCGATCTGCGGCGCGAGCTCGGTGACCCGACGCGGCGTGAAGCCCTTGGAGACCAGTGAGCGGAGCCGCTTCTGCCGGTCCCCGTCCATCCCGAGGAACGACATCACCTTGTGGGCGTGCGGCCCCCACGCGCTGGGCTCGAGGGAGACACCCATCGCGTTGGAGTAGACGCCCTCGGTGCGGAACGCCTGCTGCACGTCGGCGTGGCGGGTGAGGACCCAGAAGTCATGAGTCGTGTTGTGGTGCAGGGGCTCCTCGGCGCGGCAGCGGGCGTAGACCGGGTAGGGGTCCTCCTGGAAGCCGTAGTCGAACGGGTCGAACACGATCGGGCCCGATCCGGTCGGGTCGCCGGCGCCGCGGCGGGTGTCGGTGGTCGTCATCAGACGTTGCCTCGCAGGATCGTGGCGACGACGCCGTCGAGCCGGTCGCCCATCTCGGTGTAGGTCAGCAGGCCCATGCCCGCCTGCAGCAGGGCCCCGGAGAAGGCCAGGGTCAGTGCCTCGACGAGCTCGTCGTCACCGTCTCCCGCGAGGGCCTCGGCGAAGCGCCGCACGAACTCGGCACCGATCCGCAACCGCAGCCGCTCGACGTCGGGGTCCGAGCTGAGCAGCGCGGGTGTGACCGCGGCCGCCAGCTCCGGGGCGGCCGCGAGCCGCTGCGCCATCTGGCGGGTGACGCTGCGGACCCGGTCGACGGCGTCGGCGCCGCTCGCCTCGTGCTCGGCATCCTCGGCCAGGTAGCCGAGGAAGAGCTCGGCGAAGAGGTGGTTCTTCGAGGCCAGGTAGGTGTAGGCCGTCGCCGGTGAGACCCCGGCCCGGGCCGCGACCGTGCGCACGGTGAGTGCCTCGTGGCCCACCGCTCGCAGCTCCTCGTCACCGGCGACGAGGAGCTTGGTCAGCGTCTCCGCCTGCCGCGACCGCAAGCCCTGGCGGGGAGTTCTGAACACCTGACTGGACACGTGTCCAGCCTAGAACGAGTTCTTGTTGGCGCGCAAGGCCTGCCCCCGCAGGAATCCCCGGTTGACCGGGGATTCCTGACGTTGCCGGGTGTTGCAACCCCCGGCAACATCAGGAAAGCCCCAAGAAGTCGACCTCTCTCACCTCGGCGCGAGCACCCGCGCCAGGAAGCCCGTCGCGTCGGCGGCGCCGTCGAGCGCGACCGGACGGCACCCGGGTTCCCGTCGCCGCGCCGGAGTTCGCGGACCCGCAGCACTCCCACCTGCCTCACGGACGCCTCACAGGCAATCGACAACCGCGCGGGCGAGAGTCCAGTCACCGACGCACCCGACCTCACAGGAGCCAGCGATGTCGACCACTTCCCCGTCCCCCACCCACCCTCGCCGGATCCGCCGCGCGGCAGCCGCCGTCGGCGCGGTCGCGCTGACGGTGCCGTTCGCCCTCGGTGTCGGCGCGCTCGGTGCCACGAGCACGGCGTCGGCCGGCCAGGCCCTCACGGGCACCCCGGGCGTGGTGCAGGCCGCCGACCGCGGGGGCTACGGACCCCCCGAGATGCTCGGTGACCACTCCTCCGGACGCAGCACCCTCGACGGCTACGGGACCTTCGGGGGCTACGGGACCTTCGGGAGCTACGCGAGCCGACCCGGCACGACGAGCAGCGCGAGCCTGGAGACCACCGACGCCACGGACCAGCAGTCGGCGGGCCTCGCCCTGATCACCAGCACCCTGGACTACGGCGCCGGCGAGGCGGCCGGCACCGGCATGGTGATCGACTCCGAGGGGCTGGTCGTGACCAACCACCACGTGGTCGAGGACGCGACCTCGATCGAGGTCACCATCGCCGAGACGGGCGAGACGTTCGAGGCGACGTACGTCGGTGGCGACGCCACCCGCGACGTGGCCGTCCTCCGGCTCACCGGCGCCGCGAGCCTGACGGCGGTGACGCTCGACACCGCCGGCGTGACCACCGGCGACGCCGTCACCTCGGTCGGGGACGCCGGCGGCGACGGCGGCTCCCTCACGGCGGCGGCCGGCGTCGTGACAGACGAGCGGACCGGCATCGAGGTGAGCAACGACGACGGCTCCACGTCGCGCCTGCGCGCCCTGATCGAGGTCGACGCCGACATCGTGCCCGGCGACTCCGGCGGTGCCCTGCTGGACGCCGGCGGCGACGTCGTCGGGATGAACGTCGCCGCCTCCAGCGGTGGCGCCGACATCACGGGCTACGCGATCCCGATCGCCCGGGTCCTGCGGATCGCGGACGCGATCGTCGGCGGGGATGCGGACAGTGGCGTCGAGCTCGGGTACGACGCGTTCCTCGGCGTCGAGCTGTCCCCCTCCGGCACCACCGCAACCCTGGCCGGCGTGCTCGACGGCACCGCCGCCGCCGAGGCCGGACTCGCCGCGGGAGACACCGTCACCGGCGTCGGCGACTCCACGATCGTCACGGCGGACGAGCTCTCGGCGGCCATCGCCACCCACGCTGCCGGCGACACGCTGCGCGTCACCTGGACCGACGCCGCCGGCGCCGACCACGAGGCCGACGTGACCCTGGGGAGCGCCCCGATCGCCTGAACGCCGCGGCCCCCGGCGACCGGCGACCGGCGACCGGCGACCGGCTCAGCGGCGCAGGTAGTCCAGGTCGTCGAGCTGCGGCGTCGGCGAGGAGTAGACCCCGAGCCAGTCGAGAGCCCCGATCGGGCCGACCAGGCCGACGTACGGCAGCCCGACGGAACGCTGGACCTGGCCCAGCAGCACCGCGTCGGGACAGGCCACGGCGAGGTCGCCCTCGAAGCCGACGAAGCACAGCGAGACCGTCCCGTCGGGCACGCCGGGCACCACGAAGTCGACCTGGCGCGACACCGGACCGTCGTCCTCGACGGCGGTCAGACCGGCCACCGACAGCCCTGGGACGGCACCGTCGTCCGGCAGGAAGCCCAGCCACGACTCGTCGTCGGCCACGGTGCGATAGCTGTCGGAGACACCGACGTTCCCGGAGTCGCCGGCAAGGCCGTCGTAGACCGCCAGCGCGACGAGCAGTCCTACGACCACCAGCAGCACGGGTGCCACCCGGCGCGCCAGCGCCCGCGCCCGCTCGCCGCCGAAGGGCGGGCGTGCGGGTCGCGGGCTGCGGTGGTTCACGTCAAGGCCAGGCTCGGGCCGTACGACGTGCCACGCGGCTGGCGCGACCAGAGGACGCCGTCACCGGGCGTGATGCCCTCGGCGATGAGGGTCCGCTTGAGCACCTTGTTGGTCGCGGTGCTGGGCAGGGACGGCGCCAGCCGGACGAAGCGCGGCCACGCCTTGGGCGACAGGTCCGGCTGGGCGGCGAGGAACTCCTCGAGCTCCTCGGGCTCCAGGCTGGAGTCGTCGTTGAGCACGATGGCGGCCATCACCTGGTCACCCACGTCGTCGGGCACGGCGTACACAGCCACCTGGTTGATCGCCTCGAGGCGGGTCAGGATCCGTTCGATCGGCGCGGCGGCGAGGTTCTCCCCGTCGACGCGCATCCAGTCGGCGGTGCGCCCGGCCAGGTAGATCCAGTCGTCGGCGTCCTTGTACGCCAGGTCCCCGGACCAGTACATCCCGTGACGCATCCGGTCCTCGTTGGCCTTCGGGTCGTTGTAGTACCCCTGGAAGTAGCCGCCACCCTGGGTGTTGACCAGCTCGCCGACTGCCTGGTCGGCGTTGGTCAGGGCACCGTGCTCGTCGAACTCCGCGATCGCGCACTCGGCGACGCTCTCGCTGTCGTAGATCGCGACACCGTCCATGCCCTTGCCGATCGAGCCCGGCGGGCACCCGTCCTCACGCAGGATGATGATCGCCAGCTCGGTCGAGCCGAAGCCGTCCACCACCGAGCAACCGAAACGACGGGCGAACTCGTCGATGTTGCGGTCGCCGGCCTCGTTGCCGAACGCGGTGCGCAGGGGGTTGTCGGCATCGTCGGGCTGCTCGGGCGTCGCGAGCACGTAGGCCAACGGCTTGCCGACGTAGTTCATGTAGGTCACGCCGTGGGTGCGCACGTCGTCGAGGAACCGGCTCGCGGAGAACTTCGTCGGCACCATGGCAGCCCCGGACCCGACCGCGACCGCCCAGCCCGCCACCACCGCGTTGGAGTGGAACAGCGGCATCGACAGGTAGCAGACGTCGTCGCTGGTCATCGAGAAACGGTCGACCAGGTTGAGCCCGGAGAACAGCACCATCAGGTGGGCGACCTGCACCGCCTTCGGGTCACCGCTGGTGCCGGAGGTGAAGATCATCATGAAGGTGTCCATCGCCTCGACCTCGCGGTGCGGCGTCAGCTCACCGGCACCGGCGACCAGCTCGGCCCACTCCCCGCTGGAGGTGTCGAGCACCCGTACGTCGCCGAGGTCGAGCCCCTCGAGGAGCGGGTGGTGCTCGTTGTCGGTGACCAGCACCTGGCACTGCGAGCGACGGATGTCGGCGACCAGCCCCTCCCCGCGGCGGGTGGTGTTGATGCCGCACAGGGTGAAGCCGCCGAGCCCCGCCGCCGCCATCATCCGCAGCATGTCCGGGGTGTTGCCGAGCAGCGTGCCCACGTGGACCGGTCGCTGCGTGTCGGCGATCCCGAGCAGGGCAGCGGCGGTCTGCGAGCTCTCCGAGATGTGCTCGCGCCAGGTCTGCGACCGACCGTCGTGGATGATCGCGGTGCTGTCGTCCTCGGCGCGCTCGCGCAGCAGCTGCTGGACGGTCTCGGCCATCAGGCCCCGCTCCCCGCGGTCGCGACGGCGCCTACCCCGGCCGTCAGGCCGATCCGTCCGGCCAACCGGTCGAGGTAGGCCATCACCTCGTCCTCGGACTTGTCCGGGACGCCCCAGATCAGGTCGGTCGCCCCTGCCTCCGCCCACCCGGCCAGGTCCTCGGGCGACGGCTTGGACGCGATCAGCACGTGGATCTGCGGCTCACCGTCGCGACCGGCCTGGGCCCAGGCAGAGCGCAGCGCAGCACACTTCGCGCTGATGTCCTGCTCGATCGGCGTCGTCATCCACCCGTCCGCGTGATCGGCGATCCACGCGAAGGTCTTGGGTCCGGCACCGGCGCCGATCACCAGCGGGACGTGCGGCTGCACGGGCTTGGGGTAGGCCCACGAGGGTCCGAACGAGACGAACTCCCCGTCGTAGGAGGCCTCCTCGTCGGTCCACAGCGACCGCATCGCCTCGACGTACTCCCTCAGGACGGTACGGCGCTTGCCGGGCGGCACGTGGTGGTCCTCGAGCTCGTCGGTGTTCCACCCGAAGCCCGCCCCGATGGTCACGCGCCCGCCGGAGAGGTGGTCGAGGGTGGCGATCTGCTTGGCCAACGTGATCGGGTCCGACTCCACGGGCAGCGCCACCGCCGTCGAGAGCCGGATCCTCGAGGTCACCGCGGCGGCGGTCGCCAGCGAGATCCACGGGTCGAGGGTGCGGGTGTAGCGGTCGTCGGGCAGCGCCTCACCCCCCGTCGGGTGCGCCGCGTCGCGCCGCACCGGGATGTGCGTGTGCTCCGGCACGTAGATCGTGTCGAAGCCGCGTTCCTCCGCTGCGAAGGCGAGGGCGGCGGGCGTGATCCCACGGTCGGACGAGAACAGGACGAGGCCGTTGCGCATGAACGGCATTAGAACGTGTTCTAGTTCGCTTCGTCCAGCGAATGCCTCAGATAGTCCGCTCAGCCGTCGACGAGAGCCTGGATCGAGCGACCGTAGAGGTCGACCAGCTGCTCGACGGACGCCTCGAGGATCAGCCGGTCGGCCAGGATCGCCACGGCGTCGAGCAGCCCGGAGATGGCCGCCGCGACCAGTCGCGCCCGCAGCTCGGGGTGCGGGCCCTGCAGTCGAGGAGCCAGCGGCTCGATGAACATCTCCTCCATCGCCGCGATCAGGCGCGAGCGCACGAGGTCGCTGTCCGTGGCGCGCAGCATGGCTCGCCACGTGCTGAACGTGATCTCGGGGGCCTCGGTCAGCAGCGACTCCACCAGCCGGGGACCCAGCGACTCCAAGGGCCCCTTGGTCACGTGGTCGAAGCGCCCCTCGATCGCGACCGTCTCCAGGAAGAGTCGCTCCTTGGAGCCGAAGTGACGGATGACCAGGGCCGGATCCGCGCCCGCCTCGGCCGCGATCGCCCGCACCGACGTGGCGGCGTACCCCTGCCGCGCGAAGAGCCGACGTGCCGCCGTGCCGATCGCTTCCTTCGTGAGCGCGCCCGACCCGCTGCGGGGGCTGGCTGCGGCCTCGGTCACGCGCCGACCCTATGCGGTCGGCCGCGTGAGCGTTGACACACGGCCGAGGCGGTTCGTACAGTCCGCTTGTCAACAGTGTTGACTTACTGTCTGGAGACCCCATGCCTCGCCTGCTCCCGCGACGCACCCACCCGTCCGCGACCGTCGTCGCTGCCGCCACGGTGGCCTGCCTCGCTCTGACCGCCTGCGGCTCCCACCTCGATCCCCAGCAGGTTGCCGCGGGTCGCGGCACCGACACCACAGGAAGCAGTACGGCGGCCCTCGGCGCCCCCGCCGGTGGCACCGACCCGGGCACCGACGACGGCGGTGTCCCCGCGGAGCCCGATGCCGGCGACGGGTCGGTCCCCACCCCCACCGGCGGTGCCAGCGGCACGGCCCCGACCACCGACGGAGGCGCCGACGGAGCCAGCGGCTCCACCGACAACGGCGGAGCGTCCGGCGACGGCTCCGGCGGCTCGGGCGACGGCAACAACACCTCCGACGACAACTCCCCCACCGGAGGCGGCGCAGCCGGCGACTGCGGCGGGTTCACGAACACCACGGGCATCACCGACTCCGAGATCACCATCGCCAACGCCTCGGACATCTCCGGCCCCGTGCCCGGCCTCTTCGAGTCCGCCCGCCAGGGAACCCAGGCCTTCGTCAGCTACTACAACTCGACCGAGAAGCTCTGCGGTCGCTCCCTCAAGCTGCTCCCCCTCGACAGTCGCGCCGACGCGGGCGCCGACCAGCAGGCCTACGCGAGCGCGTGCGAGAAGTCCTTCGCCGCCGTGGGGTCCGTCTCGTCGTTCGACGCCGGTGGTGCCGCGACCGCGGAGAAGTGCGGACTGCCCGACCTCCGCGGCTTCACCGTCACGCCGGAGCGGCAGAAGTGCTCCACCTGTCGGGCTGCCTACGCGATCTCGAGCTCGACCATCTCCGACACCATCCCGAAGTTCTGGCTGAAGAAGGAGCCCGAGGCCAGCAAGCACGTGGGGATCTTCTACGTCAACGTCGCCGCCTCGAAGGTCAACGCCGAGGCGTTCCGCAACGCCTACGAGCGCGCCGGTATGAACGTCGACGTGCTGCAGCCCATCGACACGGCGGAGTTCAACTACGCGACGTACGCCCAACAGATGAAGGACAACGACATCCAGTTCGTGCAGTACTTCGGGCCCTACCAGTTCGCCATCAAGCTGCAGCAGGCGATGAAGCAGCAGAGCTTCACACCGAAGGTGTACTTCCAGGACCCGACCATCTACGACGCCAACTACCTGAAGCAGGCCGGCGACGTCGCCCAGGGTGTCTACGTCTTCAGCACCACCGAGCTGTTCGACAACACCAGCATCCGCGAGATGGCGCTCTACCGCAGCTGGCTGGACCAGGTCGCTCCGGGAGCGGTCCCGAACTACTACGGGCTCTACGCCTGGTCGGCCACACGACTCTTCGTCGAGCAGGCCACGGCCCTCGGCGGCAAGCTCACCCGCGCGTCCCTGGTCGACTCGCTGGGGAAGGTCAAGGGCTGGACCAGCAACGGGCTCCACGCCCCGATGGCCGTCGGGGCCGGCACCACGTCGCCCTGCGCCAAGATCCTCCAGTACTCCGGCGGCTCGTGGAGGTCGGTGAGCGGAGACGACTTCACGTGCGGCAGCCTGGTCAACGCCACCTGACCGACCCCACCTCGCCCCGCCCCGCCGCACCACACCGCACCGCAGCGACTCACCCCGACGGGCGACGCGAGCCCCCGCCCGTCGTGCCACGGTGATGGTTCGGTGCCCGCGCGGCGCCGAGTCAGCAGGCGCGGACCACCCCGGTCGGAGCGCCGATCACCAGCAAGGAGTGTCAGCAGATGGGTTACGGATTCGGTGGATTCCTGATCGTGGTGGGGCTCGTCCTCGCCTTCGCGGTCAACGACGCGGTCGACGACGTCAACCTGTACGCCGTTGGCCTCATCATGGCGGGCGTCGGAGTGGTCATCGTCGCGCTGACCGCCTTCACGCTCAACAACCAGCGTCGCTCGCGCACGGTGCAGACGACCACGCACCCGGACGGCTCGCAGACGGTCAACGAGCGCCGCAACGAGATCTGATCCAGCACTACCGAGACGGCCCGGGCTCGGCCCGGGCCGTTTCGCACGTCCTGGTCGGACGCGACTGAGGCCCCACCGGCTGGGGAGCAGACGGAAGGGCCTCAACCACCCGAGGACATCGGGCAACCGGAGCAGTCACGTCTGCGCAAGTCGTGACCACCCCGATGAAGTGGACACTACCCGTCTGTGACGCGCGCAACCCTCACCCGCGGGGCTGAAAGTTGCGCAGGCGCAGGCTGTTGCCCACGACGAACAGCGACGAGAACGCCATCGCCGCACCGGCGAGCATCGGGTTCAGCAGGCCCGCGGCCGCCAGGGGCAGACCGGCGACGTTGTAGCCGAACGCCCACACGAGGTTGCCGCGGATGATGGCCAGGGTGCGACGCGAGAGCCTGATCGCATCGGCGGCGACGCGCAGGTCCCCTCGCACGAGCGTCAGGTCGCCGGCCTCGATGGCGGCGTCGCTGCCGGTCCCCATGGCCAGGCCCAGGTCGGCCTGGGCGAGGGCCGCGGCGTCGTTGACCCCGTCGCCCACCATGGCCACGACCCGTCCTTCACCCTGCAGTCGTCGTACGACGTCGGCCTTGTCCGTCGGCAGCACGCCGGCGATCACGTCGTCCTCCGCGATCCCGACCTCACGGGCGACCCTGGCGGCCACCACCGCGTCGTCACCGGTGAGCAGGACCGGACGCAGACCGAGCTCGCGCAGCTGCCCGATCGCCTCGGCCGAGGTGTCCTTCACCGCATCGGCCACGACGAGCGCGCCCCGCGCAGCACCGTCCCACCCGATCGCGACGACGGTGCCGCCCTGCTCGCGGGCCGAGGCGACGGCTTCCCGCAGCTCCACCGGGAGGGACAGTCCGTGGTCGCTGAGCAGGCCGGGGCGTCCGACAATCACCTCGGTGCCGGCGACCCGGCCGCGCACCCCGAGCCCGGACAGCGACACGAAGTCGGTCACCCGCTCCGTCGACCGGTCGGCGAGTCGCTCGGCCGCTCCGGCGACGACGGCTCGGGCGATCGGGTGCTCGGAGGCGTCCTCGAGGGCGGCAGCGAGGGACAGCACCTGAGCGACATCCTCGCCCGGGGCTGCGAGCACGTCACGCAGCGACATCTGGCCGGTGGTGACGGTCCCGGTCTTGTCGAGCAGCACCACGTCGACCGCTCGGGTCTGCTCGAGCACCTCGGGCCCCTTGATCAGGATCCCGAGCTGGGCGCCCCTGCCGGTGCCGACCATCAGGGCGACCGGCGTCGCCAGTCCGAGCGCGCAGGGGCAGGCGATGATCAGGACGGCGACCGCTGCGGTGAAGGCAGCGGTGACGTCGTCGGCCAACACGATCCACCCGAGGAAGGTCCCGACGGCCAGCACGATCACGGCCGGCACGAAGATGCCGGAGACGCGATCGGCCAGGCGCTGAGCCGCGGCCTTGCCCGTCTGCGCCTGCTCGACGAGTCGAGCCATCTGCGCGAGCTGGGTCTCGGAGCCGACCCTGCTGGCCCGGACCACGAGCCGACCGCCGACGTTGATCGTCGCTCCGGTCACCTCGTCGCCGACCTCGACCTCTGCGGGCACGGACTCGCCGGTCAGCAGCGAGGCGTCGATCGCCGAGGACCCCTCCACGACCACGCCGTCGGTGGCCACCTTCTCGCCGGGACGCACCACGAAGACGTCGTCCGCGGCGAGCTGGTCGATGGGGATGCGGGTCTCTACGTCGTCGCGCAGGACGGCGACGTCGCGCGCGCCGAGGTCGAGGAGCGCGCGTAGCGCGGCGCCCGCCCTGCCCTTGGCGCGCTCCTCGAGGTAGCGCCCGACGAGCAGGAAGGTCGCGACCCCGGTGGCGGCCTCGAGGTAGAGGTTGTCGGCTCCGTCGGTACGGCGACCCAGGTCGACGACCAGGTCGAAGGAGTGCGTCATCCCGATCTCGCCGGCGGTGCCGAGCACCAGGGCGTACAGCGACCACCCGAAGGCGGCGAGCGTGCCCATCGAGATGAGCGTGTCCATGGTGGTGGCGCCGTGGCGCAGGTTGGTCCAGGCGGCCCGGTGGAAGGGCAGCGCGCCCCACAGCACCACGGGGGTCGCGAGCACCAACGAGATCCACTGCCACCCGTCGACCTGCAGGGGCGGCACCATCGCCATCGCGATGACCGGGATGCTGAGCACGGCGGAGACGAGCATCCGGGTCCGCAGCGACGTTCCGTCGGGCCCGGGGACGTCGTCCGCCTGCGACGGCAGGCTAGCGCCGTACCCGGCGGACTCGACGGTCGCGAGGAGCAGGTCTGTCGAGATGCTCGCGTCGTAGGTGACGCTGGCCTTCTCGGTCGCGTAGTTGACGCTGGCGGTGACGCCCTCGACCTTGTTGAGCTTGCGTTGGATCCGGTTGGCGCACGAGGCGCAGGTCATGCCGGTGATCGCCAGGTCGACCTGACGACCAGCGGCATCCGTCACGGAGTCGGTGCTCATGCAGGACGCCCCTCAGGCGAGCGCGTAGCCGGCTTCGTCGACCGCAGCACGGACGGCGTCCTCGGCGATCGGCTCGCTGCTGGTCACGGTGACCAGACCGGTCGCGAGGTCGACGCCGACCTCGGTCACCCCGGCGATCTCGGAGACCTCCTCGGTCACCGAGGCGACGCAGTGCTGGCAGGTCATCCCGGTGACCGTGTAGGTGCTGGTGATCGGGCTCGTCATGGTTCGGTGTCCTCTCGGTCGTGGGTGCGGCGTGGTGGTCAGGAGCGGACGAGGCGGGCGATCGCGTCGGAGGCTTCCTTGAGCTTGACCTCGGCCTCCGGTGAGCCGGCCCGGGCGGCGTCGAGCACGCAGTGGCTCATGTGCTCGTCCACCAGGCCGAGCGCGACGGCCTGCAGGGCCTTGGTCACCGCGGACACCTGGGTGAGGATGTCGATGCAGTACTTCTCCTCGCCGATCATCCGCTCGATGCCCTTGACCTGGCCCTCGATCCGGCGCATCCGCTTGAGGTAGTCGTCCTTGCGGGTCAGGTAGCCCGGCGGGGTCCCCGTCTCGTCGTCCATGCCGGACACCATACCCCCCTAGGGTAGTCGCCTCAAGGCCGTCACCCCCTGCCCGGCACGATGGGCAGGTGAACGTACCGACTCCCGCAGCGATCAGCGCTCCCCTGACCCTGGCCCACGGGGCCGCATGGACCAACCGCTTCGCGCTCGCGCCGCTGACCAACACCCAGAGCAATCCCGACGGCACCCTGTCCGACGACGAGCTGCACTGGCTCGAGGCCCGAGGTCGGGGCGGCACGGGGCTGGTGATGACGTGTGCGACGTACGTCGTCCCGGCCGGCCAGGCCTGGGGCGGCCAGCTCGGCATCTCCTCGGACGCGCACCTCCCCGGACTCACGAGGCTGGCCGACGCCCTGCGCGCGACGGGGACGGTCTCGTCGGTGCAGCTGCACCACGGCGGGCGGCGCGCCGACCCCGCCCTGTCGGGCCGACCGAACCAGTGCCCGTGGGACGACCCGAGGACCGACTCGGTCGCGATGACGACCTCGGAGGTCGAGGAGAGCGTGCAGGACTTCGTCGCGGCCGCCGTACGAGCCGAGACGGCCGGGTTCGACGGCGTCGAGGTGCACGGCGCACACGGCTACCTCGTGTGCCAGTTCCTCGACCCGCGACACAACGACCGCACCGACCAGTACGGCGGCTCCATGGAGAACCGCTCCCGCATGCTGATGGAGATCCTCGCCGGCATCCGCGCCGCCACCGGCCCGGACTTCCAGCTCGGCCTCCGCCTCACGCCCGAGGGCAACGGCCTCACGGTGGCCGAGGGCGTCGAGGTCGCGACCCTCGTGCTGGACTCGGGCCTGCTGGACTACCTCGACATGTCGCTGTGGGACGTCTTCATGCCACCCCGCGGCGACGTGGGCGCGGGCCAGGATGGCCGTCTCCTGATCGACCACTTCACCGGCCTCGAGCGCGGCGAGACCCGCCTCGGGGTCGCCGGCAAGGTCCTCTCCGCAGCCGACGCCGCCTGGTGCCTGGACCGGGGCGCCGACTTCGTCAGTGTCGGGATGGGCGCGATCCTGCACCACGACTTCGCCGCCCGATCGATCGCCGACGCGGGCTTCGCGGCCGTGGCGCCACCGGTGACCCGCGAGCACCTCGCCGCCGAGCACGTGGGTCGGGACTTCGTCGACTACCTGGCGACGGGCTGGGACGGGCTCGTCAGCGGAGGCTGAGCTCAGCCCAGACGGTCGAGGTGCTTCAGCGCGCTCTGCGCGGCCCGGTAGCCGCACATCCCGTGCACGCCGGCCCCGGGCGGCGTGGAGGCCGAGCAGAGGTACATGCCCGGTACGCCGGTGTCGTACGGGTCGGCGGTCAGCGCCGGTCGGGCGATCAGCTGAGGCAGCGTGTTGGCCCCCATCGCGATGTCGCCGCCGACGTAGTTGGGGTTGTAGGTCTCGTAGTCGGCCGGGGTCATCACCGCCGTCGAGACGATGCGGTCGCGGAACCCGGGGGCGTAGCGCTCGATCTCGTCCAGCACGACGCCGGTGGCGTCTCCGGCGTAGCCGTGCGGGACGTGGGCGTAGGCCCAGATGGGGTGCACGTCACCGGCGGAGCGGGTGGGGTCGGCGAGGTACTGCTGACCCACCAGGATGAACGGCCGCTCGGGCATCCGGCCCGCCACGGTGTCGCGCTCGGAGCGCACCATCACCTCGGCAGGGCCGCCGACGTGGACGGTGCCGGCCCTGCGCGCCGACTCCGCAGCCCAGGGGATGCCGTCGCGCACGGCCACGTCGACCTTGTAGGCGGCCGGCCCGTAGGACCAGGAGCGATAGGCCTTGCCGTGGCCCGCGTCCGCCTGCTCGCCCAGGATGTCGGCGAAACCGGTGGGCGTGGTGTCGAACAGGGTGACCTGCGCGGGGGGCAGGTCCGCGGTCGAGCGGACGTGGTGCGCGAGCACGATGGTCCCGCCGAGCTCACGGAGCAGGCTCGCCAGCGCCGCGGTGATCGCCTGCGAGCCACCCTGCGCGGCGGGCCACCCGTGCACGTGCCCGGCGGCGATCATCATCGCGCCGACGGAGGACGAGGCCAGACCCCCCAGGGGCCGGTAGACGTGGGCAGCACAGCCCAGGAAGAGCGCGCGGGCCTGCGGGGTCCGGAAGGCGCGCGCGAGCACGGTCGCGGGCAGCCCGGCGCGCAGGCCGAACTGGGCCAGCTTGATCGGGTGACCGGGCACGCTGATCAGCGGTCCGAGGATGTCCTCGGCGAGCTGCGGGAAGGCCGCCTGGAGCGGACCGAAGACCTGGCGCCAGCGGCGACCGTCGACCCCCAGCCCGGCGGCAGTCTCGACGACGTCACCTCTCAGGACGCCCGCGCTGCCGTCCTCGAGTGGGTGGGCGACGTCGACCTCCGGCCAGCACCAGCGCAGTCCGTGCTGCGACAGCGGCAGGGTCCGTAGGAACGGCGAGGCCACTCCGAAGGGATGGATGGCCGAGCAGACGTCGTGGAGCACTCCGGGCTCGGTGAGCTCCGCCGTACGCGTGCCGCCGCCGATCTCCGTGGCTGCCTCCAGCACCGTGACGGCCACGCCCCGCTGGGCGAGCGCGACGGCGGCGGCCAGCCCGTTGGGTCCGGAGCCGACCACGTTGGCGGTACGACGGGTGCTCACGACGTCAACCTACCGGGGGCAGCTCGACGATCCGGTCCGTGACCGGCACGTCCGACTCGACCAGGCAGGAGACTCCGGGGTCCTCGCGGAAGGCGCTCCCGCTGAAGGGGTACAGGTAGAGCACGCTCGCCTGGGCGAGCTTGCGGCGCGGGAGCAGCTCCTGGAGACGGTCGAAGCATCCCTGCTCGGCGAGGGCCCGGGTCTCGTCGTCGCCGGGGTAGGTGGAGTCCGTCAGGTCGAAGTTCGCGAAGACCTCGGTCTGGTGCGGCTCGGCGCAGGGCGAGACCTTGACCGTCAGCTTGTAGCCCTCGGAGAGCAGGTCGCGGACGCAGTCGCCGACCTGGAGGTCCTGGGGAGTCACCGAACCCTCGCTCGTCACCTGGCCACTGTCGGAGCGGTCGGGGGCGATCCCGACGAGGGTCAACGGCAAGGCGACGCCCAGCAGCACCCACAGCCCGGCCAGGACCAGGGCACCGATGGCCTTCTTCTTGCCGTGGTTGCGTCCGTCCCGGTTGCGCCGCAGCACCGCGATCGCGAGTCCCGCGCCGACGAGCCAGAGCAGCCCGCACGGGACGATCGCCAGGCCGAGCGCCCAGCGCGCCATGACCTGCGAGGGCTGGGGCTCGGGGACCGGGCCCACCGGAGCGAACCGCCCGTAGCCCGGCGAGGCCGGCGGGTAGGTCGGGTGCTCCGGGTGCGCCGACGAGCTCGGTGGCCCCGGCAGGGGCGGTCCCGGCGGCTCGTATCCAGATGTCACCGGGACAGGGTAGGGACTGGTCTGGTCCAGCGGAGGCCGAACGGCGAAACCGACGTCGGCCGTGACGTCAGCCGCATCCAGCAGGCAGACAACGTGCTTGCTGTGGCGCACGCCACAGCTCTGCGCTAATTTGACGCGTGCCAATTCTCTTCGAGTCGAAGGACCGCCGATGACGCTCACCACGACCTGGGGCTCCATCCAGGGTCAGGAGATCACCTTCCCGATGGAGGTCGACGACTTCACCTCCGCGACCCTGGGCTTCAGCGTGCCCGCCGCGGCCGCCCGCGCACTCCTGCCCGGGGACGCGTTCGAGATCGTCGAGGTCGGCCCCGGGGTGGCGCAGCTGATCGTGAGCCTCGTCGACTACCGCGCCAACCCCTGGGGCGACTACAACGAGGTCAACCTCGGCTTCCTGGCCCGGCCCGCCGGCGCGGGGGAGGAGGTGATCGGCTCCTTCGTCTACCGGATGCCGGTCGACCAGGAGTTCACCTGCCTGGCAGGCAACCAGGTGATGGGCTTCCCCAAGACGGTGATGGGGATCGAGGCCGACTACAGCGACACCCACGCGACCTTCGTCCTGCGCGACGGGGAAGCGGTGGCCCTGCGCGTGTCGGTCCCCCGAGCCGAGCCGCTCGGCGAGCCGACGCGGATCGAGACCGTCAGCTACTCCTACCTCGACGGCACGCCGTACGAGACGCCGTTGTCGATGGACCTCGCCACCGGCGTCGTCGAGGCGGAGCAGGTCGTCGTCGAGCTCGGCTCCGGTCCGATTGCCGACGAGCTGAGCAGCCTCGGGCTCCCGTGCGCCCCCGACTTCGCGTCGTACGGCGAGCGGCTGGGCGCCGTGTTCCAGCTGGGCACGGCGGTCTGAGAGCCCCACCCGCCCTCGCGCGCGGGGCTTCAGTGCTGGCAGATCAGCCCGCCGTCGACGACGACCTCGGTGCCGGTGACGAACGAGGCGTCGTCGGAGAGCAGGAAGGCCACGGCCCCGGCGATCTCGCGCGGCTGACCCATCCTGCCGAGGGGTGCGGCCTGCTCGTACTCCGCCTTGATCTCGGGGATGTCCAGCGCCTGCTGGATCATCGGCGTCACGATGAAGCCCGGACAGACCGAGTTGACCCGGATCCCGCTCGCCCCGAGCTGGGCCGCCATCGAGCGGGTGAGCCCGAGCAGCCCGGCCTTGGAGGCGCAGTACGCGGGGATCCACGGGTTGGCCGCCATCCCCTCGATGGAGGAGATCGCCACGACCGAGGGCCCCGCTCCGTCGGCAGCGGCCGCTTCCAGGTGCGCCAGCATCGCCTGCGTCAGCAGCGCGTGGGCGCGCAGGTTGACGTCGACGACCTGGTCCCACGAGTCGGCGGTGAAGGCGCCCACGGGCTCGACGTTCGCGCGCCCGGCGGCGTGCACGAGGCCGGTCAGACCGCCCAAGGCCTCCACCGCCTCCGCGACAGGCGCCGCCAGGTCGGCGGTGACGTCCACGACCTGGCCGTGGGCACCGATCTCCTCGGCGACGGCGAGGGTCTGGTCGGCGAGGTCCCAGAGGGCGACGCGTGCGCCGCGCTCGACGAGCAGCTCGGCACTGGCGCGGCCGATGCCGGAGGCGCCGCCGGTGACGATGATGCGCTTGCCGGTCAGGGATCCGTCGAGGTTCGTCACGGGATCAACATCGCCTTGAGGCAGTCGGCGGAACGCGACGCCACCGCGGCGTACGCCGTGGCCGCCTCGTCCAGCGGGTAGGTGTGGGTGAGGATCCCGGACGTGTCGAGCCGCCCGTCGGCGATCAACGGGAGGAGCTCGCCCCACGTCCGGTGCACGGGTGCGGTGGTCATCCGCAGGGTGATCGAGCGGAAGGTGCCCATCAGCAGGGCCAGCGGGTAGGGCTCGAGGTCGTGGATGCCGACGACGGAGACGGTGCCGGTCGAGCGGACCGCCGCGAACGCCGTGTCGACCGTGGCGTTGTGCCCGACGGCGTCGATCACCGCCGCGGCTCCGCGTCCACCCGTCGCCTCCAGCACGGCCGGGACGACGTCCTCGGGCGTCCCCGTCAGCGCCGTGGCCCCTGCCTTCTCGGCCATCGCCCGGCGGCCCTCGACCGGGTCGTAGGCAAGCACCCGGGCCCCCAACGCGATCGCGCAGCGGACGGCGCACTGGCCGACCGCACCCAGCCCGAGCACCAGCACCGTCTCCCCGGGGGCGACGTCGGCGCGCGTCGCGGCCGCCCAGCCCGTGCCGAGGTTGTCGGTCAGCAGCAGCGCGGTCTCGTCGCCGACCCCGTCGGGGATCCTCAGCAGGTTGAAGTCGGCCGCCGGCACGGCGAGCAGGTCGCTCTGCGCTCCCCCGAGCTCTCCGGAGCCGAACACCTTCGCCCCGCCGACGCACGCGACCGGGTCGAGCGTCGCGCACCCCGCGCAGTCGCCGCACCCGGCCACGGACGCCACCAGCACCCGGTCGCCGACAGCGAAGTCCTGGACCGCCGCGCCGACCTCGACCAGGGTGCCGATCGCCTCGTGCCCCACCGCGACGGGGTACAGCGGCAGGTCGCCGTCGTAGAAGTGCAGGTCGGAGCCGCAGATCGCGGTGGCCGCGACCTTCACCACCGCCCCACCGGGGCCGGGCAGCGTCGCGTCCGGCACCTCCTCGACGGAGATCTGACCGGGCGCGGACACGGTGACGGCTCTCACACCCGGCACGCTAGAGGCAGTAGACACATCGACACAAGTGTGTACTTTGGCGCCATGACGTCCTCGCCGATCACCGCGACGGACGCCGAGCTCCGCGCCCACCTCGAGGACGTCTCGGTGCCCACCCTGATCCTGTCCTGCGTCCACCTGGCGCGCGACGAGACGCAGCGCAGCCGTCTGCTCGACGGTCCGGTCCGTCCCGGTGGCGCGATGCTCAACGAGATCCAGGGCTTCCTGTCGCCCGAGGACCAGGCGACGCTGCGCGCCACGGCGTACGACGTCGTCCGCGACTGGCGCGAGCGCGGCTGCCCCCAGCCCGAGCCGCTGGACGCCGCGACCGTGAAGCGGATGATGGACTGGATCATCGGCGCCCCGGTGCCGGACGAGTACGTGCCGATGATGCTCGAGGAGCTCGCGCTCGACGGCACCGACGCCAAGGCCACCCCCGCACCACGCGCGGTCCCCGACGGCTTCTCGGCGGTGGTCGTGGGGTGCGGGATGTCCGGGATCCTCGCCGCGATCCGCCTCGGTCAGGCCGGCATCCCCTACACCGTCGTGGAGAAGAACTCCGGTGCGGGCGGCACGTGGTTCGAGAACACCTACCCCGGGGCCCGGGTCGACGTCGGCAACCACTTCTACTGCTACTCCTTCGAGCCCAGCGACCACTGGACCGAGTACTTCGCCCGGCAGCCGGAGATCCTCGCCTACTTCGAGGGCGTGATGGAGAAGTACGACGTCGCGCGCCACGTGCGCTGGAGCACCGAGGTCCTCGGCTCGGCGTGGGACGAGGCCACGCAGATGTGGCGCACCGCCCTGTCCGACGGCTCCACCCTGACCAGCGCCGTGCTGATCAGCGCCGTCGGCCAGCTCAACCGCCCGCACGTGCCCGACGTGCCCGGACACTTCGACGGCCCGGCGTTCCACACCGCTCGCTGGGACCACGACGTCGACCTCGCCGGCAAGGACGTGGTGATGGTCGGTGCCGGGGCCACGGGGTTCCAGGTGGCGCCCGCCATCGCCGACCAGGTCGGGTCGCTGACCGTGCTGCAGCGCTCGGCTCAGTGGATGTTCCCCAACCCCGGCTACCACGAGCCCGTCGGCGACGGGATGCGGTGGGCGCTGCGGCACCTGCCGTCGTACGCGCGCTGGTTTCGCTTCCTGATCTTCTTCCCGGGCTGTGACGCAGGGCTGGCGGCCGCCAAGGTCGACCCCGACTGGGAGCCTCAGGAGCGTTCGGTCAGTGAGGTCAACGACTTCGCGCGGATGATGTTCGCCGAGTGGATCGAGAGCCAGGTCGGCGACGACCCCGAGCTGCTCGCCCAGGTGCTGCCCGACTACCCCGCCACCGGCAAGCGCACCCTGCAGGACAACGGTTCGTGGCTGCAGACGGTGAAGCGGGACGACGTCGAGCTGGTGCGAGCCGGTGTGGAGCGCCTGGAGCCCGACGGGGTCGTGGACTCCGCAGGCAGGCACCACCACGCCGACGTCGTGATCTGGTCGACGGGCTTCCGCTACCACGAGCCGCTGACCCCGCTGCGGATCACCGGACGCGGTGGCGTCGACCTGCGCGAGCACTGGGGCACCCGCCCCCGCGCCTACCTCGGCGTCACCGTGCCGGACTTTCCCAACCTCTTCTGCCTCTACGGCCCCGGCACCAACTTGGCCAGTGGCGGCTCGATCATCTTCGCCAGCGAGTGCGAGGTCTCCTACGTGATGGCCTGCCTGGACGCGCTCCTGGCCGGTGGCCACTCCTCGATGGCGCCGCGCCGCGAGGTGTACGACGACTACTACGACCGCACCCAGGCGGAGATGCGCACCATGGTGTGGGCGTCCCCGCACATCGAGCACAACTACTACGCCAACGGCGACGGCGAGGTGCACGGCCTCAACCCGTGGCGGCTCGTCGACTACTGGGACTGGACGCGTCACGTCGACCTCGCGGAGTACGACCTCACGTGAGCGCCCCAGCACCGCCCGGCTCCGACGACCGGTCGGCGCGCGACCGGATCCTCGACGCCGCCGAGGCCTGCCTGCGACGCGACGGGATCCGTCGTACGACGGCCGCCGGCGTGGCCGCCGAGGCCGGGGTCTCGCGGGCCTGGCTCTACCGGCACTTCCCCGACAAGGCGACCCTGCTCTCGGCAGCGTTGATCCGGCGCGACGAGGCGTTCTGGACCGACGCCCAGCAGCGCGTCGACGCCGCCGACGGGTTCGCCGCCCGTGTCGGCGCCGCCGTCGTCCTCGCCCGCGCCGCGCCCCTCGGGCCGCTGGCCACCGAGCTGCGCGAGAGCGAGCCGGAGGCCTTCGGCGCGGTGATCGGCACCTTCGTGGACGACATCATCCCGGGGCTGTCGTGGTTCTGGCGCGCCCAGCTGGAGGCCGGCGTCGCCGCCGGCGAGCTGCGGCCCGACCTCGACGTCCAGGGCGCCGCCGAGTGGGTGATGCGGATCGTCGTCTCCCTCGTCAGCGTGCCCGGCCAGGCGGTCGACATCGACGACGCGGACTCGATCGCGGCCTACCTGGGAGCGTTCCTGATGCCCGCGCTGACCGCCTGACCCTCCCAACGCTGGTCGAGGTGCGAGGCGCGCAACGACACCCACCGACGCTGGTCGAGGTGCGAGGCGCGCCAGCGCCGAGCCTCGAGACCCGGTGACGCGGGCTCGGCCTTGCGCGCAGCGTGGCAGTCGGCTCGCTGGTCTCGAGGCCGCTCGTTCCTCGCGACACCTCGACCACCGCTTCGCTCGCCCACGCAGCTCACTGCTGGAGAACGGTGCTGAAGGACGGCGACTGCCAGCCGCCGGCCTGCTTGCGCCCGGGCGTCGGCAGGTTGCGGCCGCCGTACACGACGTCTCCCGTGCGGTCGCCGTAGGTCAGCCAGGTCTGGTTGTCCTGGAAGCCGCGACCGGGCTTGTCGTAGTCGCAGACCCCGAACGGGAAGATCTCCTGCAGGGTCCCCCAGTCGGCGTCGCTCAGGGGCAGCAGCAGGAAGTCGTACTCGGCGCGGTCCAGCGGGCGCAGCTGACAGGCGACACGGTCGTTGAGGACGTCGTCGCCGGCCTGCTCGCGCGGCGTGCTGAGCCGCAGCTGCAGCGACTCCGGCAGCACGCAGTCGACCTCGTCGTCCTCCCCGGGCACCTCGAGGAGCCCGGGCACGTTGGAGCAGCGGTCGGTGATGTCGGCCGGCTTGTTGAGCACGATCTTGCGGGCCAGGCCCTTCTTCGACCGGTCCTGCTCGACGGCGGCGAGCCAGCGGTCCATCGCCTCGAGGGACTCCACGGCCCAGCCGAAGTCACCGATGAGCGGGGTCACCCCGAACCACATGACACGGTTGTCGGTGCTTCCGCCCTGAGACCGCGCGGCGCGCTCCTCCATCCAGAAGGCGTGGGCGTAGTCGTGCGCGATGCCCGGGTCGGGGCCGCCGAAGTTGATGATCGCCACGCGGTCCATGTGCTGGCCCTCGTTGATCAGCCCGGTGCGGTAGGCGCGCCCGATCGAGCGAATGTCGCCGACGGTGCGGTCCTCGATGGGGTTGAGGTCGATGTCGAGGCCGCCGAGCTTCTCGTTGAGGTCGACGAACTGCGCGGTCGTGATCTCGCCACGCCGCAGCGGCTCGAGGCCGTACTGGATGCCGATGTTGGCGAACGGGAGTCCGGCGAAGCCCTCACCGATCTCCTGCTCGGCCGGGCTCCAGACCGATGGCGGCCGGACGCCGATCATGTTCTCCATGATGTCCAGCACCGAGCAGCGCACCCCGCCGGGGTTGGTCTCGGTGTCGTAGCGCGTGGTCGCGTCGCCGGGCACGGTGTCGACCGAGCCCGAGCAGTCGTTCTCCGGGTTGAGGGCGGACTTGAAGAGCAGCTCGTCGGCGGCGATCGAGTTGATCATCGAGATGTGGCCCTCCACCGAGGCGACCTGGGTGGGCAGCCACACGACGCCAGGCGCCCAGCGGCTCGGGTCCTCGAAGTACGCCCGCATCAGGTGGTAGTCGGCGAACTGCGCCCCGGGACTGATCACGTCCGGGTAGGTGCAGGTGGTCAGCAGGCCTTGGTAGATGCCGGGGTAGGAGTTCGCGATCGTGTTCTGCGCGATCGAGCCGCCCGAGCAGCCGGTGCCGATCGTGTAGCGGATCGTGCCGTACTGCTCGACGAAGTACTCCTTGGCCATCAGCAGCGACTCGGCCTCGGTGGCGATGGAGCAGTTGTGCCCGGTGTTGTTGAGCGCGGTGGAGACGACCGCGAAGCCCTTGCCCAGTGCGGCGACGTACGACTGCTCGAAGCCTGGCGCGGCGGGGATCGTCCCGGCGTAGTCCTCGAGCGGCGGGTTGCCGGGCTGGTAGGACGCCCCGCAGTTGCCGCCGTGCGGGATGAGGATCTTGTGGTTGAACTGCGGCTGGGACCGGTAGCGGGTCCACGGCTCACCGGGCTGCCAGATCGTCATGATCGTGTAGCGGTCACGCGCCTGGTAGCCGTCCTCACGACGGACGATGAACGGCACCGTCTCGCCGGTGTCGGTGGTCGTCGTCGCGACGTCGGACGGCGGGTCGTCGGGGTCGTAGGGCTGGAGCTCGGCCTGCGTGGGGTCGCTGGACTTGTAGAGGAACGAGTACGACGGCGGCTCGTTGCACTGCTCGTCCACCGCGGAGTCCTGGCAGACGTAGGGACCGTGCTGGGGTCCGGAGAAGATCGGACCGCCGTTGGGGTGGTTGGTGACGACGAGCGAGCCTGCGAATCGGAGCTTCGAGCCGGGACCGCCGCCCTTCTTGCCGGCGTTCTTGCGCCTGCCGGTGGCCTTGATGACGTTGCGGCCCACGTCGAGCCCGGTCAGGTAGGCCTCGTAGAGGCCTCCTGGGCGGACCGCGAACTCCTGGGTCACGTCGTCCCCGTTGAGCCGGACCTTGACCTGGCGGCGCTTGAGGCCCTTGACCTTGCGGACCACCACCCGCACGTCGCCGCCCGAGACCAGGTCGGGGCGGTTGGAGACCGCGTGGACCCGGATCGGCTTCGCCTTCTTCTTCGGCTTGGCGAGGGTCGACGCCACCGACGCCACCGCCAGGTCGGCGGGTCCTGTCGAGGCCGCCGCTGCCACCTCGGCGGCGAAGGCCGACCCGGTCGGCGCTGCGCCGAGCGGGATCATCAGCGCGAACGCGCACACCCCGACGAGGCCGGTGGCGAACGGGCGGGGACGGCGGTGCGACATACGGCTCTCCTGACCACGGCCGTCGATGTGCCGGCCGTCACATTCCTCAACGAGAGAATCGCACGAGAGTCACGTCGCCGCAGGCGTTGGGAAGCATCGGGCACCACGACCGGTTGGCCCCCCATGCGCATCTTCTTCACCGGCGGCAGCGGCAAGGCCGGCCGACACGTCGTGACCCACCTGGCCGAGCAGGGACACCAGGTCACCAATGCCGACCTCGCTCCGCTCCAGCACCCGGACGTGACCGACCTCCGCGTCGACCTGACCGACGCCGGCGAGACGTACTCCGCCATGGCCGGTCTCGCCACCATGGACGAGCTGGACCTCGACGAGAAGCCGGCCTACGACGCGGTGGTCCACTTCGCGGCGGTGCCGCGCATCTTGCTGCGGCCCGACTCGACGACGTACGCCACCAACGTGCTGAGTACCTACCACGTGCTCGAGGCCGCGACCCGGCTCGGCGTCCCCAAGATCGTCTTCGCGTCCTCCGAGACGACGTACGGCGTCTGCTTCGCCCAGGGCGAGCGGCGGCCGGACTACCTGCCGGTCGACGAGGAGCACCCGACCGTGCCCGAGGACTCGTATGCGATGTCGAAGGTGGCCGGCGAGGCGACCGCGCGCTCCTTCCAGGCGCGCACCGGCGCCGACGTCTACGGCCTGCGGATCAACAACGTCATCGAGCCGCACGAGTACGCCGAGCTGTTCCCGGCGTTCGTGGCCGACCCGGCACTGCGGCGTCGCAACATCTTCGCCTACATCGACACCCGCGACCTCTCCCAGATGGTGCAGCGCTGTCTGGAGGTCGACGGACTGGGCTACGAGGTCTTCAACGTCGCGAACGCAGATCTGTCGGTCGCGGCGACGACGCAGGAGGTCATCGCGCGGTTCTACGACGGCGTCGAGCTGCGGCGCGAGCTCGGCCCCGACGAGACGTTCTACGCGATCGACAAGGCACGTGATCTGCTCGGCTACGACCCGCAGCACACGTGGCGTGACGTGCTGCCGGCTCAGTCCTGACGTGCGGCGACCAGCTCGGCGGCGGCGGATCGCAGCTCGAGGCGGTCGCTGGACACACTGATCTCGGGCTCCGCCGCCAGCAGCTCGCCGAGCCAGTCGTCCTGGCGCGAGGCGACGTCACTCCCGCACCCCATGTCGGTCGTCGACACGGTGCCACCCGTCAGCCGGCCACCGTCGACCCGCGCGCCGCCGACACCCAGGCTGTTGCAGTCGGCGCGGACCTCGAGGCCTCCGCCCCCGACGGTCACCACGACCTCGTCCATCGGCTCCTCGCCCTCGAGCCACGCCACGTCGGTCGCGACGTAGGTGACCACGTCGTCCGACTCCACCGGGTCGGGTCCGCCGCAGGCGTGGCGCCCGGCACGAGCAGGGTCGCCAGCGCGAGCAGGAGGGTCCGGGTCATGCTCGTACGACGCCACAGCACGCGACGTGGTTCCCGGGGGTGCACAGAGCTCCTCAGGAGTCGAGTCGCGCTGCGGCCTGGAGGTGCTGGGCGGTCAGCGCCCGCACGGCGAGGACCGCGAACTCCTCAGTCGTGAGCGAGGTGGACGTCTCGACCCGGTAGACCTCCCGGTCCTCGTGGTAGGCGTCGCTCACCCTCGCGTCCGCGAGGAAGACGGCGAGAGCCGCGTCGTCCGACTCGTCGACATCCAGGTCGACCAGCGGCTTCACCTCGTCGCCCAGCGCCATCGACCAGCCGTCCTCGTCATCGAGCACCCACACGTGGTCGACGAGGTCCGTCAGGGGCACCGGGTCGAAGGTCTGGTCGAAGTACGTCACCTGTCGCCAGCGCGACGGCGCCTCAGCGAGAGCCTCGGCGACCGCCGGCAGGTGCAGCAGGTCGGAGATCGTGGCGTCGACCTCGGGTCCGAGGTCGTGATCGGGCTGCGGGTCTCGCGGCGGGGTGGTCGGGACGGGTGGCTCCGCGGGGCGAGTGATGGGCGAGGAAGCTCGCTGGACCGCGAGGGCCGCCGCGTTGAGGGCGACGACCGCGACCCCCACCCAGAACAAGCCACCCTTGTCGTCCCAGTTGAGCGCGATGAGTGCGACGCCCGCGGCCAGGGCGATGAGTCGCATCCACGGGCTTCGGGTCCACTCCATGGGCGCAGACTATGTCGTCGCGAGGCTGGCTGTCCCGAGTCAGCGGAAGGCCCACAGCATGCGCAGACCTGGCAAGTACTCGGCCCGCACCGGGTCGACACGGAGGCCGAACTCCGCGACCAGGACCAGCACGTCACGTTGGGGCGGCCCACCGGTTCAGAGCGCTCGCACTCGAGCGCGGGGAGTGCACGACTCGCCGCCCCAGGGTCGGCCGGCCCATCAGCCGAGGACCGTCGTCCACTCCGAGGCCGTGAGCTCGTAGACCACCTCGCCATGCTCGCTGCCAGGCAGAGGTGTCTCCCATTGGCGCACCTCCGTGCGGAGGTGCCGCATTCCCAACTTCCGCATGACTGCGCGCGATGGGGTGTTCACAGCCATGGTCTCTGCCCACACCCGTTGCAGCCCGACCGTCTCGAACGCGTGACGCAACAGCGCGCTCGCGCCCTCCGTCGCCAGACCACGCCGCCAGTAGCGCCTCACGACCCGCCAACCGATCTCCGCTTCGTGCGGCCGGGCCAGAGATGAAGGCACGGAGTCACTGCGCCCGAGATCCCACCATCCGAGAAATTCACCGTCCTGAAACCCGACCCACCAACCGAGGTCGAGGTCATCACCTGCGGTTTCGGCACATCTGGGTGCCCAGAAGGCGTCGATCTCCTCTGGAGTACGCGCACGGCCGAGCAGGTAGCGCATGACTTCCGGGTCTGAGTCGAGCTCGTGTAGCAGCGGCAAGTGGTCCGTCGTCATCGGCCGGAGATCGATCCGCTCTGTCAGCAGAACGGGACGCGGCATCGGATCAGTATGCCGCGAGCACCTGCATTGATGTCGGCCTCAGCGAAGTGGCTACAGTGAATGGCGTGCTGCTCGGCCCCCTGCCGGCGAGCGCCAGCGGGTCTCAATCGACTGACTCATCCCACATTCGCCTTGGTTCTGGCGGGTGCTGCAACGCGAGTGCGTCGTGGAGTGTTGTGGCCTCGGCGCCTACGACTTTCTCGGCTGAGTCGGTCGCTTGGGCATGCGGTTGGGGCACCACGGACCCCGGTGGCGCGATCGTCCGAGACCCGACGCCCGGTGACGTGCAAGGGCTCGTGTTGGGCATTCGTGAAGCGGCGCGTGCCATCGCTCTCGTGATGCAGATGCCGCTTCGGGGGACCTGTTCAGCGACTTTCTGACTCCGGCGTCCTACGCGGACCTCCTCAAGGACTTGGCGGCCAAAGGGATGCCTGTCACCGCTGACGCACCCGCCCCACCCCCGGCACGAGTGCGCGCCATCTGCGGCATGGTCGGGCGGAGCCCTCGAGGCGGCATGATCGGGCGCCTGGACCTACGAGGCCAGGAGATACACCGCGATGCTCGGTAGCAACAGCATCTTGTCGGAGCCCGCCTCGGCCGTCGCGATGCGACGAAAGGCCTGCTCGGCGGCTCGGCGCACGTCTGCTGGTTGCGCCACGAGGGTCTGCCCCGCCGTGGCAACGCCACCAGCGAGACCGGTCCAGAGGGCGTCGACGCTGATCTCCCAATCCCATCGCAGTTCGCGAGCAGCAATCGGCGTCAGCCCCGCAGACTCGGCTAGCTCACTGAGTCCAGCCACAGATCGCTCGAAATCTAGGTGGGGCATCAGGCGCTGGCTGGAGAGCGGGACTACGCCTGCGGCCTGGAATGCGTCCTGCACTAACGGAGCCCAGGCCGGTGGACTGGCGGGCCAGATCGTTGTTGCCACGCGACCGCCTGGGCGGACGACGCGGGCTAGTTCGCGGACAGCAGCACGGGGATCGTCGGTGTGGTTGACGACAAAGTTCGCAGTCACGGCATCGAAGGACCCGCTGGGGACTGGCAGGTTCGGTAGCGCGGCGCAGATAGTTGGACCGGTGTGCTGCTCCGCGGACATAGCGACCATCTCAGCGTCGGCGTCGACGGCAGTCACGACACGACCGAGGGCCTCCGCACGATTGGCGAGTTCCCCGGTGCCTGAGCCCACGTCGAGGTGATTATGGGCGGCGGTGTCGTCGAGCAACTGCTCGACGGTGCCCGCACACAACGTTCCGAAGGACGTCCGATAGGCCTCTGCAACCCCGTTCCAATTCGTCATCTGCCCAGTCAACAGGAGGGTGAACGGACCGGCGGTCGTCGCGTGCCCGCACATCGGCAGATCCGGACATCTCGATGGGCGTCGCGGCTGTGGATCGATGCTGTCGATCGGGTCGGCCTAGGTCCTCATCGGGTAGGTCTGGCCGGTGGTATGAGCCTGGTGGTGGTGGAACGGACAGAGCAGGACCGCTTGTCGGGTGTTGGTGTGGCCGCCGTCAGACCAGGCGGTGGTGTGGTGGACGTGGCAGAACGCCCCTGGGGTGTCGCAGCCGGTGGCCTGGCACTGCTTCTGCTCGATGATCAACGCGAGGCGTTGGGGTGCGGTGTGGAAGCGGGTGCTGCGGCCGAGGTCGAGGACGTGGCCGCCGTGCTCCAGGGCTGCGGGGAAGAGCTTGGCCTCGCAGGCGAGGCGGATGAGCTGTCCGGGTGAGACACCGGTGCCGGTCTCGGTGTGCCCGGCCTTCTGGGCACCGTGAGTGAAGGTCTCCACCGGTGCGGTGATCACCACGGTCGCGGCCAGACCGCCCTGCTTCGGCAACTGGTCGGTGGGGTAGCGCTCGATGTACTCCAAGAACGCCAGACCCAGCTTGTGCGGGGTGGGCTTCTCGTAGTCGTAGGCACCAGCACCCTCAGTCGCCCGCACGTGCTTGGGCGCGGCCAAGGCTTGGAGGGCCTTGCGGAACATCTCGCCCTGCAGCTCCGGGAGCACGAAGGAGCCTCGGATGGTGCCGTCGCCACCGTTACGGAACCGTACTTCGGCCTTGTTGCGGGCGCGTTCTTCCTGCTCGGCCAACCGCTTGGCCTCACGAGCCTCAGCGGTCTCGGGGTCGAGGACCTCGAACAGCTTCTCCCCGAGCCGGCG